>Ga0196971_1000024_pt1 | contig 196445 bp, 173 predicted proteins | sample S1v_1013CmetaG_FD_148660 | JGI IMG/M metagenome (GOLD analysis project Ga0196971, IMG submission 148660) | Soil microbial communities from Anza Borrego desert, Southern California, United States - S1+v_10-13C | ecosystem: Environmental > Terrestrial > Soil > Desert | place: USA: California...
TCCGCTCGATTGCCGGGTCGTCGATGGGCGCGCTGGTCGGCGGTATCTATGCCAGCGGCAAGCTCTCCACCTATGCCGAATGGGTGCTCGCTCTGGAACGAATGGAAGTGCTGCGCCTGCTGGATCCGTCGTTCGACGGCGCGGGTCTGTTCAAGGGCGAGCGCATCATCGGCGTGCTGCGCGAGCTGATCGGCGACGGCGATATCGAGACCTTGCCGATCGCGTTTACGGCGGTCGCGATGGACCTCGAGTCGGGCAAGGAAGTGTGGTTACGCGAGGGCAAGCTGTTCGACGCAATCCGTGCATCGATTGCGATTCCCCTGCTACTCACGCCATACCGGCATGGTTCTCGCACACTGGTCGATGGCGGCCTGGTGAACCCGGTGCCGATCGCGCCTACCCTCAACGACCCGACTGACCTGACCATCGCGGTCAACGTCGGCGGCCGCCCGGAAGCCGCGCCTGCGGAAGCGCCGAGCGCGCCCATCCCCGACGAAAACGATTACCGCCAGCGCATCCATGCCTTCATCGAAAGCCTCAATCCTTCCCGTGCCGTGATTGATGCGACACCCGGCATGATCGATATCGCGTTGCGCTCGATGGAGGCGATGGAGAACACCATTGCCCGTCTCAAACTGGCGGCCTATTCGCCCGATGTGACGGTGGAGATTCCGCGCAATGCCTGTCGCATCCATGAGTTCTGGCGCGCGGAGGAAATGATCACGCTAGGACGCGAGCGCACCGCGCGTGCCTTTGCGAAGGATGACCGCGCATCGGCCTGACGACCAATCGTACGTTGTCGCGAGCAGGCGGAGTGCGGATGAAGCGTCCGGCAGGGAGCACGGTCCGCCGTGACGTCGAGCGGCGGGCGGCAGTGGAGAAGGTGAGTTCAACGTGCCGTTGCAGGTCACCGTCGCGCATCAGAGCACCCGCACGCAAAGGCGGAAGTCCGGATCCTCGTCGTATTTCCTGATATCGAAGTCGAGGCTGCGCATCAGCTTCAACATCGGTGCATTATTGGTCAGCACCAGACCCTCGATCTGGGTCAGCCCCTTGCTGCGTGCCACATCCATGATCGACAGCATCATGCGCGAGCCCATGCCCTGGCCGTTGAATTCATCCGCAATGGCCAGAGAGAACTCGCAGGTGGTCAGGTCCGGGTTGGTGACGTAACGCGAGACGCCGATGATGCGCTCGGTTTCCGTAAATCCTCCCTCATTGTCAGGGGTGCGTTCGCGATAAATCGCCACGAGCGCCATCTCGCGGTCATAGTCGATCAGGGTGAACTTGGCCAGCATCTTCAGCGACAGCTCGCGCATCGTCGACACGAAGCGGAAGTAGCGGCTTTCCGGCGACATCTTCCTGACGAAGTCCTGCAGCATCTGCGCATCGTCAGGATGGATCGGGCGCACGGTGTAGCGGCCACCGCCGCGCATCGGCCATTCCTGCTCGTAGTCGGTCGGGTAGGGCAGGATCGCCAGGTGCGGATATTTGCCGGAGCCGCTTGGCGCGTGGTCGATCACGATGCGTGCATCGACCACCAGCGCGCCGTTCGCATCGACAATCACCGGATTGATGTCCATCGCGCGCAGCTGCGGCAGTGCGCACACCATCTCCGACACGCGCAGCAGGATGCGTTCCAGCGCCTCACGGTCGGCAGCCGGCGCGCCACGCCAAGGGCCCAGGGTCTCCGATGAGCGCGCCCGTCCAATCAGCCGCTGTGCGAGAAACTGGTTGAGCGGCGGCAGTTCGATCGCGCGGTCGGCGATCAGTTCGATCATCGTGCCGCCGGCACCAAAGGAAATGACCGGACCGAACGGATCGTCCGAGGTGACGCCGATATACAGCTCGCGGCCATAGGGTTTGCCCGACATGTTCTGGATCGTCACGCCGTTGATGCGCGCATCAGGGCGCAGCCGGGCAACGGTCGCCATCATGTCTTGCCAAGTGTCGCGCACCGCCGCCGCGTTCAACAAATTGAGCGCTACGCCATGCACGTCGGACTTGTGCGAGATATCGGGCGAATCGATCTTCAGCGCCACCGGATAGCCGAGCTGACTCGCTACCAGGATCGCCTCGCTGGCAGAGCGGGCGAGGATAGTCTTGGTGACCGGAATATGGAAAGCCGACAATAGCGCCTTCGATTCCATCTCGGTGAGCACCTTACGGCGTTCCGCCAGCACGCTTTCGATCAGGATGCGCGCGCCTTCCACATCCGGCTTGGACAACGGCGACAGCGGCGGCGGGGTCTGGTGCAGCAGCTGCTGGTTCTGGTGGAAGGAGGCAATGTTGTTGAATGCATCCACCGCAGCTTCCGGCGTGCGGTAAGTCGGAATTGCCGCCTCGGCAAGGATCTTGCGCGCAATCGCAGCGCGTTCATCGCCCATCCAGCAGGTGATCAGCGGCTTGCCGAGCGAAGGATGCAGGTCTGCCAGCGCCCGCGCGACCGCGGCCGTATCAAGCTCCGGCTTGGGCGACAGGATCACCAGGATGCCGTCGATGTCGGGTGAGGCGGCGCAGGCGCGCACCGACGCGCGGTAATGTTCGGGGTCGGCATCCTCGGCCAGGTCGATCAGTGATTTCAGGCTGGCCAGCGGCGACAGTTGAGGTGCCAGTTCCTCTGCAGCGGCCGCCGGCAATGTCGCCAGCTCCAGTCCGAGGTCGTTCGCCCAGTCCGCGGCCAGCACGCCGGGACCGCCACCGTTGGTGACGATGGCCAACCGCTTTCCGACGGGGAGATTGCGAGCAGACAACCCTTTTGCCGCAGAAAACAACTGAACGAAACTGCGTACGCGCACCGCCCCCGCGCGCTGCAGGGCGGCATCGAATACATCGTCGCTGCCGACGATCGCGCCAGAGTGGGTCAGTGCCGCCGTGGAGCCTGCCGGCATGCGGCCGGCCTTCAGCACGATGACCGGCTTGGCATTCGCAGCAGCGCGCAACGCACTCATGAAGCGGCGGGCATTGCGGATGCCCTCCAGGTACACCACGATGCTGTGCGTGCTGCGGTCCTCGGAAAGGTAGTCCAGCACTTGCGCCACATCTACCGAGGTATTCGGGCCGAGCGATACGACGGCGGAAAAGCCGACACTGTTCTTGGCGGCCCAGTCGAGAATGGACGAGGTCAGCGCACCGGATTGCGATACGACTGCAAGCGAGCCTTCCTGTGCCAGCGGCCCCAGCGCACCGGCGTTCAGGCGCAGGCGGGGGCGTTGGAAGCCAAGGCAGTTGGGACCGAGCAGGTGCATGCCATATTGTTTGGCGATGCCATGCAGCTGCGCCGCGAGTGCCGCATCCACGCCCGCCGAGATAATCGCCGCAGTCCTGCAGCGTATGCGGCCGGCGATGTCGAGCGCGGCGACCAGCTGGTCGTTCGGCAGCGCGATGATGGCGAGGTCGGCCTTCGATTGCGCCAGCTCGCTCAGCGTGCCGGTCATGCCGATATCGAGGAAGGTCACCGGGCCGCTAAAGCCAGCCGCACCGCCGTCACGCAGTTGCTCGCCGATCAAGCGGCCATACGGGGTCTGCGCGCCGGGCGTGTTTGCGTCGCCGGCAAAGACGACGATGGAGCCAGGGGAGAAGAGGGGATTGAGATAGTGCTTGTCCATGCTAATCGTCGAGAGTGTTTTTGTTGTTTGTCTTTGCTTCGTTGGGCAGTTGCTTCTTCGGTGCTGCAATGTCGTAGCCGCTTCATGGAAACTTGCCATGGCCGGCCCGGCGGCCGCGCAGCCACCGCCTTTCGGATCCCCTACAAAAAGAGCAGGAGTAAATCGCAAAACGGGAAGTCAACCGCCCGGCGCAAGCTGCTGCAGCCTCGTCGGACAAGTCGCGGAAACTAATCCGCCCCGATCAGCACCTTCACATGCGCCGCCGCGCTGCGTGCCAGCGGCGACAGCACATAGCCGCCTTCCAGGCACGACACCACGCGGCCCTGCGCATGGCGGTTGGCGACCTCCATGACTTTCTTCGTGACCCATTCGTAGTCCGCTTCCACCAGGCCGAGATTGCCCATGTCGTCTTCCCGGTGCGCGTCGAAGCCGGCGGAGATGAAGATCAACTGCGGCTTGAACGCATCCAGCGCCGGGATCCAGTGCGACTCGACGGCTGCACGGAATGCCTCGCCGCCGGAGCGCGGCGGCAAGCCGACGTTGACCATGTTCGAGCCTCTGGGCTCGGAGCCGCAAAACGGATAAAGGTTCTCTTCGAATGTGGAGCACATCAGCACGCGCGGATCGTCATGCAGGATATCTTCGCTGCCATTGCCGTGATGCACGTCGAAATCAATCAACGCGACGCGCTCCAGTCCATGCACATCGAGTGCGTGGCGGATGCCGACGGCCACATTGTTGAAAAAACAGAAACCCCCGGCGGCTGCATATTCCGCGTGGTGCCCCGGCGGGCGCACATTGCAGAACGCCACGGGCGCGTCGCCGCGCACGACCAGGTCGGTGGCGAGTACCGCAGCTCCGGCGGACCGCAATGCAGCGCGATAAGTATGCGGATTCATCCAGGTATCGGGGTCGACCTGTTCATAGTCGACGGCCGGAACCTTGGCCTCCAGTTCATGCACGTGCAGCACCGCATGTGCCCGGCCTAGCTGGGCCTCGGTGGCCAGCGGGGCGTCGTAGGGCTGCATGTAATCGAGCAGGCCCTTGATCAGCAGCTGGTCCTTGATGACGGCAATGCGTTCGGGACATTCGGGGTGCAGCGACCCCATTTCATGTTTGCTGCAATCGTCGTGGGAAATATAAGCGGGAAGCATGGGGGTAATGCGCGGTTTGACGAACCTGCGATAAAGCCATTTTATACATTGCAGGCCATAGACAGCACTACGCACCGAACCAAGCAGGATGCGCCCCGCGCGGGAGGTCGGACTCAGTATGGGTGAATAATGCATCGCTGGCCAGAATGCCCCTCATTGCCGCAGGAAGACGCAATAAAGGCTGGAAAGCAGCCGATAAGATAACTCGGCTTCATTACATCAACCTTGCACATTGCATCGGTCCTGGTTCCAGTGCTTTTCACCACCTCATGCCCTTTGTCTCCGTTCGAAGGATTTCTCCATGCCGGAATTCTTTCATTATCTTTCCGCGTCCCACTGCGATGCAGCAAGAGTTGCCCTTTTTTATATTTTCTTGCTCTAGGTCAATATTTCACGTTGCCGCTGAAGGCGTTCGCTTGCGTGCCGCTGCACTGATCGCGACCACGGCGGGATGCGACAGGCGGCGCTCGACCGAGATGGCATAAAACTGCTCGACGACGGCATCGGTGCGGCCGATTTCCTGTACGCCGTACTGCCTGCCGACCTGCGGGGCAACGAGGGATGGCACGGCAAAAATGCCGGTCCCCGCCTCGCCGAATTCCTTGAGCAGGGCACCGTCGTCGAACTCGCCGACGATGCGCGGCCGGATGCGTTCTTTCTCGAACCATTTCAGCAGGCGCGGCCGTACCGCCGAGTCTTCCCCCTGCAGCAGGAACGGCGCGCCATCCAGGCTCTGCGGAAAACCCTTTTTGTATTGCTTGGCGAGCGTAGGCGTCGCGAGGAAGCACACGCCGCATTCACCCAGCAAATGGTTATAGCCGCGCACGTTGCTATTGGCCGGCATGGGGCCGTCTGCGATGACGAGATCCAGCCCCTGGATCGCCAGGCCGGCCAGCAGCGTGGCGAGCTTGCCTTCACGGCAGACGATGCGCAAGGTTTCCGGCAGCTTCAGCGCCGGCTCCAGCAGCATGTAGGCGATCGATTTCTGTACCGAGTCGGCCACGCCCACCGTGAACTGCAACGGCCGTTCGCCGGGACGGTGGCGCAGCATTTCCTCCAGCTCTTCACCAAGCGAGAAGATTTCGTCGGCATAGCTGAATACCATGCGCCCCGACTCATTGAGTTCCAGGCGTCGGCCGATACGGTTGAACAGCTTGTAGCCGAGCGACTCTTCCAGCAGCGAAATCTGGCCGCTGATGGTCTGCGGCGTGAGGTGCAGCTGTTCGCTGGCGCGGCCGATGCCCCCGCATTTGGCGACGACCCAGAAGTAGTGCAGGTGTTTGTAGTTGAGTGCGCTCATAAGAGCCTCTTTGCAAACCTACTGTGCAGCCCGAGTTTGGGCGAGGGCGCCGCGCCGTGCGATGCCCGTCGTACATTACGCACGACTACGCTTCTCCGGCTAGGCGCCCCCGCCCAAACTCGGACCGCTCGCTACGTTTTTCAAACGGGCTCAAAAAACGCTTCGGTTTCACAATTCGGTTTTTTCGAATCGAATTCTTTAAATATTCGAATTTTAATTCGTTTCCGCGTGAACTACATTGAATTCAAGCCCGGTACAAAAGGGCCTCAACAAGAGCCACCAAGGAGTTAGTCATGAAAGTCGATGTCCATGCCCAAGGTTTCACGCTGACCGATGCACTTACCTCGCATACCGAACGCCGCCTGCGCTTCGCGCTGAAACACGCATCCGACCAGGTACAGAACGTTACGGTGCGTCTGGCTGACATTAACGGACCGCGCGGTGGCGTCGACAAGCGCTGCAGCATCCATGTCGTGCTGGCCGGCCTGCCGGATATCGTGACCGAGGATACCGAAGCCGATATGTACATCGCAATCAATCGCGCAATTGACCGTGTGGGACGTACCGTGCTGCGGCGCGTGACTCACTAGATCACCTGCCTGCGCCGGGTTGGCGGCATACAATGATATGCAGCCAACCCGGCGCTTCTTTTTCGTTTTTCCAGGAGGCTTACCGATGCAATGTCCTGTCTGTACCAATACCCCACTCGTCATGTCGGAACGTCAAGGCATCGAGATTGATTATTGCCCGCAATGCCGCGGCGTTTGGCTCGATCGAGGCGAACTTGACAAGATCATCGAGCGCTCGGCCGCGGCGACTCCTGCCCCGGCGCAATCTTTCGGTCACGGCACCACACCGCCGCGCGACGACCGCCGCTACGGCCAACCGGAACAGCACCATCAGCAGCCTCAGCAGCACCATTACAAGGACGACTACCACTATCGCAAGAAGAAAAAAGGTTTCCTCGGCGAGCTGTTCGACTTCGACTGATCCGCTTGATCTGTATCCGGGCAGCGAATACCGCAGGTGAACATAATTCCAGAAGGTGGAGAGTGTATTAGAAGAAAACTGTCATGACCGAACGCGACACCGTTGCCGTCACGCGCAGCATCCTGCTCGGACTATTGCTGGGCGGCCTGTTCCTGCTTGGCTACATGATGTTGCACTGGTTTATCGTGCCCGTGGTCTGGGCGCTGATACTCGCGTATGTCACTTGGCCAATGTACGTGCGTGTCCGGCATGCACTGCATGGCAATGCGACCGCCAGCGCGATACTGATGACGCTGCTGCTCACTGCGGCCTTCGTGCTGCCCTTGCTGGGATTGGTCGCCTTGCTGCAGGTGGAATTCACTCTCGCGTACCAGGCCGTATCGAGCTGGCTGAAGGCAGGGCCGCACGCACTGCCGGACGCCATACTCCGGATTCCCTGGGTAGGCGAACGTCTCCAGCAGATCCTCGACGGCATGACGATAGACCCGGGCCGATTGCGGGCGGAAGTGCTGCACTTGGCGCAGAACTGGCTGGGCGAGCTGGCCAATCTCGTCGGCGGTGTCGGCCGCAATGCAGCCAAGATGGCTTTTGCGGTGCTGACCGTGGGCTTTGTCTATCGTGACGGCGAGAACCTGCTGAACCAGGTGCGCCGCGTGATGCAGCGCTTCGTCGGCGCGCGCGCCCATGGTTATCTGGCTGCGATCGGCAGCACGACGAAGGCGGTGCTGTACGGACTGGTCCTGACGGCGCTGGCGCAGGGGACCCTCGCCGGCCTCGGTTACTGGGCTGCCGGCATTCATGCGCCGGCATTGCTGGGCGCATTCACCGCACTGATCGCATTAATCCCGTTTGGTACACCATTCGTATGGGGCACGCTCAGCATATGGCTGCTTGCGACAGGCAAGACGGCGGAAGGCATCGGCTTGCTGTTGTGGGGCATGCTCGTGGTGAGCTGGGTTGACAATCTGATACGTCCGTTGGTGATCAGCACGGCCTCGCAGATCCCCTTCCTGCTGGTGATGTTCGGCGTGCTTGGCGGACTGGCCGCATTCGGCCTGGTCGGCATGTTCGTGGGCCCGGTGATCATTGCCGTGCTGATGGCAGTGTGGCGCGAATGGCTCGAAGAGGAAGCGCAGGAGTTGCCGCGTGAACGCGCACAAGAGTGATTTGCTGGACGGGATATACTTGCGGCGCTAAGCTCTACTTGCGGCATTGCAACGGTGCATACCGCGTATCTCCCGAATACGACTCCCGTAGGCGTTACTCCGCTATGCCCCGCGAACCTGTCTTGCAAGAAGATGAAGTCCTGCCGCAGTTCGAGCTGGACCGCAGCTTCTGGATGCGACGCAAGAAGTTCCCGCCGCAAATGGAAGCCGCCTTTCAAGCGGAAATGGATCGCTGGCGAGAGCACCGCATCGTCAAGAACGGGCTGATTGCAGTGCTGTTGTATGGTGCGTTTGCCATCAGCGACCTCGTCATGGTGCCGGATATATACCAAAAGGCATGGGCGATCCGCTTCCTGCTGGTGATACCGCTAATGCTTCTTTGTACATTCGCGGTGTACAGGATCCGGCAGCCGGTATGGCAAGAAGTCATGCTCGCTTCCACCTCTATCCTTGCCGGCATCAGCCTGGCCTGGATTGCAGGCTTAAGCAAGCACCCGAATGCCGCGCATTATCAAACCGGCATCACGCTGATTATCCTGTTTGGCAACATCGTGCTAAGCCTGCGCTTTCGCAGTGCACTGCTGAGCTCCCTCGTCATGACGGCGGTGTACGCATTTATGCTGCTGCGTGTTCCGACGATGCTGCCCGAGGTGCGCTTCAATAACTGGCTGTTCTGCTTCTCCGCCGTCGTCATCAGCCTGGTGGCGAATTACCGCATGGACCAGGACCAGCGTCGCGCCTATATCGCGCGTGCCCGTGAGCATGCGCGCAATGCCGAACTGAGCAATGCCGTCGATTTGCTCGCCAAGCTGTCGGCCGAGGATGCGCTGACGCAGATCGCAAACCGGCGCGAGTTCGAGCGCCGGCTCGGCATCGAATGGAGCCGCGCGCGACGTGACCGCCAGCCACTGGCACTGATCATGGTGGACGTCGACTGCTTCAAGAATTTCAATGACCATTACGGCCACCCTGCCGGTGATGCCTGTCTTCAGCAGATTGCGACAGCGCTGCGCGGCATCGTGAGACGCCCCGCTGACCTCGTCGCGCGTTTCGGCGGCGAAGAATTTGTCGCCTTGTTGCCCGCGACCTCGCTGGAAGATGCGACAGAGGTGGCCGAACATATGCGACAGGCCGTCATCAACCTGCAAATTCCACATGCGACATCGCGCGTTGCACCCGGCGTCACCGCCAGTTTCGGGGTAGCGGTAATCCATCCCTCCATGCGTGAAGACTTGTCAGAACTGGTCGCCGCCGCCGACGCGGCGTTGTACGACGCGAAGGAGCATGGCCGCAACCGTGTCGCCGTGCACGCGCCTGCACCTTCCGACGCCGCTGCGTCCCGCATGTTGCATTGAGCCGACCTCTTTCGAATCCGTGATGCTGACATGACCTGCCACATCTTCACCTACGGTTCACTGATGTTTGCGCCAGTGTGGCAGCGGGTGGTGCAGGGCACTTATCGATCTGCGCCGGCCAGGCTGGACAACTATGCGCGCTTTGCCATCACCGGCGAGACCTATCCGGGCATGGTCGCCCTGGATGGCGCCAGTGTCGCAGGCGTGCTGTATTTCGATGTGTCGGATAGGGATGTTGCCGCGCTTGACGCCTTCGAAGGCAATGAATACCGGCGCGAGCAAGTCCTTGTCACACTGGAAACCGGCGAATCGGCCGCGGCCAACACCTATATCTACTTGGCGACGGAAAAGTTGTCGCAATCGCCATGGGTGCCGGAAGCCTTTCAACTGGAGCGCTTCATTGGCTCTTACTGCCGGGACAAGCTGGGCTGAAGGACCGGGCGAGCCGGTATAATTCCACCATTCTTCAATTTCATGCAGACGACCCACAAGGTCGTCGTTTTTTATCCCATGCTCGCTTCACAAAAACAACAGATTGTCGACCTGTTCCACGCTGCGCTCGCCCCACTCGTTGCCGGCTCCGGATTGCAGCCGAATGTGGTGCTGGAACGTCCGCGCGATCCTGCGCATGGCGACATTGCCTGCAACATCGCGATGCAGCTGGCCAAGCCGCTGAAGAAGAATCCTCGCGAGCTGGCTCAAGCCATCGTGGCTTCCGTCCTTGCCAATAAGGGCGACCTGATCGAGTCGGCGGAAATCGCCGGCCCCGGCTTCATCAACCTGCGTGTCGCTGCCGCTGCGAAGCAGGCCGTCGTCAAGGCCATCCTTGCCGAAGGCGACCGCTACGGCAAGAGCAACGCCGGTGCCGGCAAGAAGGTGATGGTCGAATTCGTCTCGGCCAACCCGACCGGCCCGCTGCACGTCGGCCACGGCCGCCAGGGCGCGCTCGGCGATGCACTGTCGTCGCTGCTGGAAGCGCAGGGTTACGATGTGACGCGCGAGTTTTATTACAACGACGCCGGCGCGCAGATCGGCAACCTTGCCTTTTCGGTGGAAGCGCGCGCACGCGGCTACAAGCCGGGCGACCAGCATTGGCCCGAGTCGGCTTACAACGGCGACTACATTGCCGACATCGCCGCCGACTTCATGCTGAAGAAAACTGTCGCCGCCAGCGATGGCGAGCCGGTGACGGGTACCGGCGACGAGAACGACATCGAGACGATCCGCAAGTTTGCGGTCGCCTACCTGCGCCGAGAGCAGGACCTGGATCTGCAGGCATTCGGCGTCAAGTTCGATAACTATTACCTTGAATCGTCGTTGTACACCGACGGCAAGGTCGACGCCGCCGTCGAAGCGCTGGTCAAGGCAGGCAAGACCTACGAACAGGACGGCGCACTGTGGCTGCGCACCACCGACTACGGTGACGACAAGGACCGCGTGATGCGGAAGTCGGAAGGTGGCTACACCTACTTCGTGCCGGACGTCGCGTACCACATCACCAAATGGCAGCGCGGCTATGCGAAAGCCATCAACGTACAGGGCAGCGACCATCACGGCACCATTGCGCGCGTGCGCGCAGGCCTGCAGGCGGTCGGCATGGGCATACCGGAAGGCTTTCCTGACTATGTGCTGCACAAAATGGTGACCGTGATGAAGAACGGCGAGGAGGTGAAAATCTCCAAGCGCGCCGGTTCCTACGTCACACTGCGCGACCTGATCGAGTGGTCGGCAGGCGATGCAAAGAATGAAAACGGCGAGCGCGACTTGACGCGCGGCCGCGATGCGGTGCGCTTCTTCCTCATCTCGCGAAAGGCCGATACCGAGTTCGTGTTCGACGTCGATCTCGCGCTGTCGCAATCCGATGAGAACCCGGTGTATTACGTGCAGTATGCACATGCGCGCATCTGCTCGGTGCTCGCACAATGGGGTGGTGACGAAACGACATTGAACGCGGTTAGCGATCTGTCACCGCTCACTTCGCCGCGTGAAGCAGCACTGTTGGCAAAACTGGCTGAGTACCCGGAGATGCTGCAAAAAGCGCTCGACGAACTCGGCCCGCATCAGGTAGCTTTCTATCTGCGCGACCTGGCCGGCGAGCTGCACAGCTACTACAACGCCGAGCGGGTGCTGGTCGACGACATGTCCACCAGAATGGCGCGCCTTGCGTTAATGCTGGCAACGCGCCAGGTTTTGCGCAACGGCCTGGCGCTGATCGGCGTCTCCGCGCCGGTGAGGATGTAGGAGCCGCTCCGCTTTCCTGCGCAAGCTTGTGTGCGGGATCGCGAACGGTGTAACAAGGAAGTCATTGAGGAAGTATGTATAACTACAACAGGCAGCAGGGTGGAACACTTGTCGGTTTGATCATCGGTCTGATCATCGGTCTTGGCATCGCGTTGGGAGTGGCGATGGTGATCACCAAGACGCCGATGCCATTTACCGACAAATCGGGACGCCAGAAAGCAAGCAGCCCGACTGCCAACCAAACGTCGGATCCGAACAAGCCGATGTACGGCAACAAGACTGCGATCAAGGACGCGGCACGCGACTTTGCCAAGGAGTCTGCGCCGGCAAATACTGCCGCACCGCAGCCGGCATCGGACAAGATCGTGGAAGTGAAGGCAGACGCGAAGCCGGCTGACAAGAAGGCGCCGGCAGCCGAACAGGTAGGGCTAGCCAAGGAAGGCGCAGAGAAGGCGGAAAGCCCGGACGACAAATGGAACTACTATCTGCAGGCTGGCGCGTTCCGTGAATCGACCGATGCGGAGGCGATCCGTGCCAAGCTGGCGTTGATCGGCGTTGAAGCGAAGATTTCGGAGCGCCAGGCGGATACCGGCGTGCTGTACCGCGTCCGCGTCGGCCCGTTTGCGCAGCTTGATGCAATGAACCGGGTTCGCGGCAAATTGTCTGACAATGGCGTTGATGCGGCCGTGGTACGCGTCGCAAAATAGTGTTTTAGAAATTTACCAAGAGCAAAGGAACCCTATGCGTTTTCTTCAACATGTACTGGCAGCACTGAGCCTTTCCCTCGTCGCTTTCGGCGCAAACGCTACACCGGCCAATCCGCAAAACGGTGTCGATTACCGTACGCTGGAAAAGCCGCAACAGACTGAATCCGGCAAAAAGGTCGAGGTCACCGAGTTCTTCGGCTACTTCTGCCCGCACTGCAATTCCCTGGAGCCGGTTCTGGCCGACTGGGTGAAGAAACAGGGCGACAAGATCGTGTTCAAACGCGTGCCGGTCGCCTTCCGCGACTCGATGGTTCCGCAACAGAAGCTGTACTACACGCTGGAGACGATGGGCCGGATCGAAGATTTGCATCCGAAGGTTTTCCAGGCAATCCATGTGCAGCGCCAGCCGCTGGCGACCGATGACGCCATCGTCGAGTTCATCGTCAAGCAAGGCGTGGACAAGCAGAAATTCCTCGACGTCTACAACTCGTTTGCAGTCCAGACCAAGGTACGGCGCGCAGTGCAGCTGCAGCAGGCTTACCAGGTGGACGGCGTGCCGCTGCTGGCAGTCGATGGCCGTTTCCTGACCTCGCCGTCGATCGTTAGCACGGGCCTGGGCAGTCGCCCCGAACCGGTGTTGCATGCGGCAACCTTCCAGGTCTTGGACTGGCTGATTGCGCAGAGCGCCAAGGGCCAGGCTGCAGCGCCTGCTTCGTCTGCACCGGCTGCGAAGAGCAAGTAAGGCAAGTAACCGCTTCCGCATTACACTGCAAGTCCGTCTCTCGAAAGAGGACGGACTTTTTTATTGGGCATCACAATTTGCGGGCAGCCACCGGCGCCCTGCTGATGCCGGAAACAAGATTGATTGAGTGGAGATCGCATCCCGACATGAAACGTGTATTCATCACCGGCGCATCCAGCGGTATCGGCGCAGCGCTCGCGCAGCACTACGCCGCACAGGGCGCCACGCTAGGACTGGTGGCGCGGCGCAGCGCGCTGCTGGAAGAACTCGTCGCCGGCATGCCGAATGCGCAATGGCATCGCATCTATGCGCTTGACGTGACTGACCACGCCGCGCTGGCCGCGGCTGCCAATGACTTCCTTGCTGCCCATGGCGGTGTCGACGTGGTGATCGCCAACGCCGGTGTGTCGCAGGGCACGCTGACCGAATACACGGAAGACATCCCGGTCTTCGAGCGCATTTTCGCGACCAATGTCACCGCCACCGTCGCCAGTTTTGCACCGTTCATCTCGTCGATGAAAAAACAGGCGCAGGCCGGCGAGCGCAACCTGCGGCTGGTCGGCATCGCCAGCGTGGCCGGCATCCGCGGCTTGCCCGGCGCGGGAGCATACAGCGCGTCCAAGGCTGCGGTGATCAGCTATTGCGAATCGCTGCGCGTGGAATTGAAGAGCAGCGGCATCAAGGTCGTGACGATTGCGCCCGGCTATATCGACACGCCGATGACGCAGGCGAACAGTTATCCGATGCCCTTCCTGATGCCGGTCGAGAAGTTTGCGGCAAAGGCATATGCGGTGATTGAAGCCGGTGACAGCTATCGCGTGATTCCCGGCGCAATGGGTGTGGTCGCAAAATTACTGCGACTGCTGCCGAACCCGGTGTACGACTTCGCATTCTCGAAAGCGCCGCACAAGGCGCGCAAGAAAGAGCAGCTGCCATGAAACTGGTCGACGCGCTCGGCCACGAGCACCAGCCGGTGCCGGCAGGGGCCATGCCCCGCATCGTGTCGCTGGTACCGTCGCTCACTGAACTGCTGTGCGACCTGGGCCTGGCTTCCTGCATTGTCGGGCGCACCGGCTTCTGCGTGCACCCGGCCGATATCGTCAAATCCATCCCGAAGATCGGCGGCACCAAGGATGTGAACGTCGACAAGCTCCGCCGCCTTGCACCGACACACCTGCTTGTCAACATCGACGAGAACGAGAAACCGGTCGTCGATGAACTGGCGCAGTTCATTCCACATGTGATCGTCACCCATCCGGTCGCTCCCCGCGACAATCTCGATCTTTACCGCTTGTTGGGCGGCATCTTCCGCACGGAGGAGAGGGCGGATGCATTGTGTGCCGCCTTCGAGCAGGAATACGCAGCGCTGGCCGCGATGCCGAAAGGCGCTCCGCAGACGATGTTGTACTGCATCTGGAAAGACCCGTGGATGACCATTTCGCGCGATACCTACATTGCGCGCATGATGGCGGAGATCGGCTGGCAGTGCTGGGCGGGGCCGTCCACGGATCGGTACCCGGTATTTACCTGGTCAGACGAATTGGTGCAATCGATCGACGGTGTGCTGCTGTCGAGCGAGCCGTACCGATTCACCGAGTCGCATGTGGATGCGCTCGAGCGGCAGATAGGCAAGCCGGTGCAGCTCGTCGACGGGGAAATGATGTCCTGGTATGGCAGCCGCGCCATTGCCGGCCTGCGTTACCTGAGGCGCTTGGCAACGGGCGACGATGGGGAGAGCTTTACTTCTGGCGGTTGAGCCGGACCAGCATGCGGATGAATTCGCGCGCGAGCGTCTGGTGGTATTCATCCAGCCTTTGCAGGTCGGCGACCAGCTTGACGTCTGCCGATTCGAAGCGAGCCGGCGCACCGGGTGTTTCCGCTGTGGAACCGCTCTCCGCGCCGCCAAAACGCAGCCATTCTGCAGGCACACACAACCATTGCGCCAGCGTGCGCAGTTTCTCTTGGGTGGGGATGGCTTCGCCCACTAGCCATTTCCGGGCGGCATGGACGGTGATCGGGCGGCCTTCAAATCGGATGTTGAATTCCCGCGCAAGCTGTGTCGGGCTGTCCGGCGAATAGTCGGCATTGCGCAGGGCCTGTTGCAGGCGCTCGCTAAAGCCTTCTCGTTCAATTGATGGATTCATGACCGCGCACTATTCCATGTCGGACATTGACTGTCAGTCTAAGTCTTACATGGACTGGTTGTGACTGGATGTGTTAAGGGACTGTAACACATATCCATGCACGACATATGGCATTTTTACTAACAATTTCGTGGTGCGCGATGACGCGAAACGGGCAACGTCGAGGGGTTACAGGAGGAGTGTTTAGATGCGACGGAAGCGCAGGATGCCGTCTTCGCCGCGCTCCCGCACCAGCGTGCCTTCCAACCACAATTTGTGCAGATGGGCGAGCGCCTCGCCCATGGCGAAGGTCAACTGGTGGGCGTCAAGCGCACGACGGAACATGATCGGCACGATATCGGCCGCCGACATCGGCGTTGCGCAGGCGGAGAGCACTTCGGCCAGGCGCTCCCGATGGTGCTCCACGAGCTGGCTGATGCGCGTATGCAGCCCACGGAAAGGCTTGCCATGCGAGGGCAGCACCAGTGTATCGTCCGGTAGCTCTTGGTACTTCTGCAACGAGTCAAGATAGAGCTGCACGGGATTCGACTCTGGCTCGACAGCAAAGACGGAGACATTGGTCGAAATCCGCGGCAATACCATGTCGCCGGAAATCAGGAGGCGAAGGCTCTCGCAATAAAGCGACGCATGTTCCGGCGAATGCCCGAAGCCGGTAATCACACGCCAGTCGTTCTCCCCGATTGCAAACACCTGCCCGTCTCGCATGCGGTGATAAGAAGCCGGCACGGCCGGTACCAGCGTCGGATAGTAGCTCTTGCGGCCTTGCAGCTTCTCCAGCATGGCCGGATCGGTCAACCCATGCCGCTGAAAGTGTGGCAGCATCGCCGTGCCGTCCACACCGGGCAGTGAGGCTGACATCATGCGCGCAAAGCCGTAGTCGCCGGTAGTCATCCATAGCGGCGCATTCCAGCGGCTGCACAGCCAGTCGGACAGGCCGACATGGTCCGGGTGGCAGTGCGTGGCGATAACCCGCACGATGGGCAGACCTTCCAGCCCGTTGGCAAAAATCGTTTCCCACGACGCGCGCGTCGCATCGTTCGCAATCCCGCAATCGACAATCGTCCAGCCGGCGTTGTCACGCAATAGCCACAGGTTGATATGGTCGAGTGCAAACGGCAATCCCATGCGCAGCCAGTAAACGCCCGGCGCCACCGGGTGCAATGCACCGGGAGCCGGTACGGTGTCGCCGAAGACATAGGAGAGCTGGGACTCGAGGTGATTCATGAGGCAAATTTCCAGGCGCTAAATTGGCAGAGTTGCATGTTCACATTTTCGGCGGCCACGCCTACAATACCGAACGATTGACGTTAACGTAAACTGCGGATCACAACAGCGATTCTAAACACAAAGCTCGTTTACTGCTGGTGTTCACCCTGACAAACATGCCCACCTACACTATTACCGAACTGGCGCGCGAATTCGATATCACGCCGCGCGCAATCCGCTTTTATGAAGACCAGGGCTTGCTCAGTCCCAAGCGCGAAGGCGCGGGAGGCCGCACGCGCGTCTACAGCGCCCGCGAGCGCACTCGCCTGAAGCTGACCTTGCGCGGCAAGCGGCTCGGCCTGTCGCTGCAAGAGATCAAGGCGCTGGTGGATATGTACGAATCGCCGAAGGACACTACGGCGCAGCTCAAGCGCTTCCTGACGGTGCTGGCGCAGCATCGCGAAACGCTGGAGCGCCAGCGCGAAGACCTTGAAGTCACGCTCGCAGAGATCGCCGCACACGAGGAAGAATGCCAGCGCCTGCTGGCCGGCGGCGAGAAGAAGCCGGCGTCCAAGGCAGGCGGCAAGCGCCTGAAAGATGCGGCTTGAGTTCACGTTGACAAGCCGCAAGAGCAGTACTTCTACGGTATTTGATTGACGTTTACGTAAACGTCAATCAGAGGTATGATTTCGCACCAAGAGTGCAACACTGAGCAATTTGCCAATTCAGATAAAACGAGGACGACATGATCCATTTGCCCGGCTTGACCTTTGACCATGGCGAAGACATCGCCGCGCTGCGCGAAACCGTGCAGCAGTTTGCCCAATCCGAAATCGCACCGCGTGCGGCGGAAATCGACCGCACCGACCAGTTCCCGATGGACCTGTGGAAGAAGATGGGCGACCTCGGCCTGCTCGGCATTACCGTCGGCGAAGAATACGGCGGCACCGACATGGGCTACCTCGCGCACATCGTCGCGATGGAAGAAATCTCCCGTGCATCCGCTTCGGTCGGCCTGTCCTACGGCGCGCACTCCAACCTGTGCGTCAACCAGATCAAGCGCAACGGCACTGAAGAACAGAAAAAGAAATATCTGCCGAAACTGATTTCCGGTGAACATGTCGGCGCGCTCGCGATGTCCGAGCCCAACGCCGGTTCCGACGTGGTCAGCATGCGCCTGCGCGCCGACTTCAAGGGCGACCGCTGGGTGCTGAACGGCACCAAGATGTGGATCACCAACGGCCCGGACGCCGACGTGCTGGTGGTGTATGCGAAGAATGACCTCGAAGCCGGCCCGCGTGGCATGACCGCCTTCCTGATCGAAAAGGGTTTCAAGGGCTTTTCGATTGCACAAAAGCTCGACAAGCTCGGCATGCGCGGTTCGCACACCGGCGAACTGGTGTTTCAGGATTGCGAAGTGCCGGCAGAGAACGTGCTCGGCGGCCTCGGTAAAGGTGTCAACGTGCTGATGTCCGGCCTCGATTTTGAGCGTACTGTGCTGTCGGGCGGTCCGCTCGGCATCATGCAGGCTTGCATGGACGCAGTGGTGCCGTACATCCACGAGCGCAAGCAGTTCGGCCAGCCGATTGGCGAATTCCAGCTGATGCAGGGCAAGATCGCTGACATGTATTCGACCATGATGGCATGCAAGGCCTATGTGTACGCCGTCGGCCAGGCCTGCGACCGCGCGAAGACGCCGGAACAGGTGCGCGCGCTGCGCAAGGACGCCGCCGGCGCGATCCTGTATTCCGCGGAAAAAGCGACCTGGATGGCGGGCGAAGCGATCCAGACATTGGGCGGCAACGGCTACATCAATGAATATCCGGTCGGCCGCCTGTGGCGTGACGCCAAACTGTACGAGATCGGCGCCGGCACCAGCGAAATCCGCCGCATGTTGATTGGCCGCGAACTGTTCGCCGAGACGAAGTAAAGAGATCTAAAAGTGAGTCCCTCCCCGGCGTGCCGGCCACAGGCGCAGCGGGAGAGGGAACGACAGGACGTTGGCGGAGACACCATGCACGCACCTGATCCGAATTACCGCGAAGTGATCGAAGCCGCCTTTCGCGACGCCGCTTTCCTCGGCGATCTCGGCATCCGGCTTGCCGATTGTGGGCCGGGCTGGTGCGAGAGCATGCTGGAACTCGAGCCGCGCCACTTGCAGCACACCGGTCTCGTACACGCGGGCGTGCAGGCGACGATTGCCGACCATACGGCCGGCACTGCGGCAATGACACTGCTCCCCGCGCATGAATATGTGCTCACCGTCGAATTCAAGATCCATCTGTTACGGCCATGCAAGGGCGAAGCTTTGCGTTGCCGGGCGCAAGTCTTGAAGCCTGGCAAAGCCTTTCATATCGTCGAATCCGAGGTCCATGCAGTCGAAGGCAGCAAGACAACGCTGGTCAGCAAACTGATCGCTACCATGGCCGTATTGCCGAGGAGCAGCAAGTGAACACTTCGCGAACGATCCAGTCTGCATGTGGGGCAAGCCGCGTGCGCGCGCACCTGCGCGGCACCGCCGCGGATGCGGCTACACTGGAGGTTTAGCGAACTTCCCCGAGCGATCACGATGCCGCAATCCGCCTTTCCCAAGCTCTTGTCCTCCCAGATCGCGTTCGATATCGCGCGCACGATCCTGGACGGCTTCGACAAGCACTATCGCCTGTTCCGTGCTTCGAGCCAGGAGGCACAGCGCTACTTCGAGCGCAGCGACTGGAAGACCGCGCAGGTCAAGGCGCGTGAGCGGATCGCGTTCTATGACACGCGCGTGCAGGAGTGCGTGCAGATACTGGAGGATGAATACGACCAGGAAGAGATTGGCGACGAAGTATGGCGCGAAGTAAAGCTGCACTACATCGGCCTGCTGATCAACCACAAGCAGCCGGAACTGGCGGAAACCTTCTTCAATTCCGTCTGCTGCAACATCCTGCACCGATCCTACTATCACAACGATTTCATCTTCGTGCGGCCGGCCGTATCGACCGAATACATCGAGCCGGACGAATCCAAGCCGACCTACCGCGTGTACTACCCGGCCAAGGATGGACTGCATTACACGCTCAAGCGCATCGTCACCAACTTCCAGCTCGCGTCGCCGTTCGCCGACCTCGACCGCGACGTCGGCCTGGTCGAAGCGCGCATGCGCGCGATGTTCGGCACCGACCTGCTCGAGCCGAACCACCACATCCAGGTGCTGGCCAGCCTGTTCTACCGCAACAAGGGTGCGTACATCGTCGGCAAGGGCATCAACGGCAACCGCGTCTATCCGTTCGTCGTGCCCATCCTGTACAACCGCAAGCGCGAGCTGGTGCTCGACACGGTGCTGTTCGACCCGACGCTGATTACGGTGCTGTTCTCGTTTACGCGCGCCTACTTCATGGTCGATATGGAGGTGCCGTCCGGCTACGTGCAGTTCCTGCGCACGCTGATGCCCTACAAGCCGCGCAGCGAGATCTACACCATCCTCGGCCTGCAGAAGCAGGGCAAGGCGGCGTTCTACCGCGACTACCTGCACCACCTGCATCATTCGTCCGACTGCTTCGAGATCGCGCCCGGTATCCGCGGCCTGGTGATGGTGGTGTTTTCGCTGCCGTCCTTCCCCTATGTATTCAAGGTGATCAAAGATTATTTCCCGCCACCGAAGGACACCACGCGCCAGCAGGTGAAGGACAAGTATCTGCTGGTGAAGCAGCATGATCGTGTCGGCCGCATGGCGGATACGCTGGAATACTCCAACGTGGCCTTCCCGCGCGAGCGCTTCGACGACGAGCTGCTCGCGGAACTGAAGGAAGTTGCGCCGTCCATCGTCGAAGAAGACGGTGGCGAGATCGTCATCAAGCACGTATACATCGAGCGCCGCATGACGCCGCTGAACATCTGGCTGACCGAAGCGGAAAAGCGCGGCGACCATGCCGCCCTCGAGCATGGCATCGTCGAATACGGCAATGCCATCAAGGATCTCGTCGGCGTGAACATCTTCCCCGGCGACATGCTGTACAAGAACTTCGGCGTCACGCGCCACGGCCGTGTCGTGTTCTACGACTACGATGAAATCGAATACATCACGGACTGCAATTTCCGCACGATTCCCACGCCTCGCAATGAGGAAGACGAGATGTCGAGCGAGCCGTGGTATCCAATCGCAAAGAACGATGTATTCCCCGAGCAATTCGCTACTTTCCTGCTCGGTAATCCGGAGGTCAAGAAGTACTTCATGAAGCACCATGCCGACCTGCTGACACCGCAGTACTGGCAAAATGCCAAGCAGCGCCTGCTGGACGGCCATGTCGAAGACGTGTTCCCGTACCCGCAGGAATTGCGATTCAGTTACAAGCCGCTACCGGCCGCGCAAGCAGCCTAGGATGCGCAACTTTTCACTTATCTCAGGAGAAACCAGATGAACGATCCTATTGTTATTGTCGGCGCAGCCCGTACCCCGATGGGCGCCTTTCAGGGCGACTTCGCAAACCTCCCTGCGGCCGACCTCGGTGCCGTCGCCATCCGCGCCGCCGTCGAGCGCGCCGGCCTGGAGCCGCAGTTCGTGAACGAAGTCCTGTTCGGCAACTGCCTGATGGCAGGCCAGGGCCAGGCACCGGCTCGCCAGGCAGCGATCAAGGCCGGCATCCCGGTTTCCGCTGGCGCGGTCACGCTGTCGAAGATGTGCGGCTCCGCGATGAAGGCAGCGATGTTCGCGTATGACTCCATCGTCGCCGGCACCAACGAAGTGGTCGTCGCAGGCGGTATGGAATCGATGACCAATGCACCGTACCTGATCCCGAAGGCACGCGGTGGCTACCGCATCGGCCACGCAATGATGTACGACCACATGATGCTCGACGGCCTGGAAGACGCCTATGAGCGCGGCCGTTCCATGGGCACCTTCGGCGAGGAATGCGCCGCCAAGTACGAGTTCAGCCGTGAAGCCCAGGACGCTTTCGCGATCGAATCCGTCAAGCGTGCGCAGGCCGCGACCAACGACGGTTCCTTCAAGTGGGAAATCGCACCGGTGACGGTGGCAGGCAAGGGTGGCGACGTCGTCATCGACAAGGATGAAGGCCCGCTGAAAGCCAAGCTGGACAAGATCCCGTCGCTGAAGCCGGCATTCAAGAAGGACGGCACCATCACCGCCGCGTCTTCGTCGTCGATCAACGACGGTGCTGCTGCGCTGGTCATGATGCGTGAATCCACCGCGAAGAAGCTGGGCTGCAAGCCGATCGCCCGTGTGCTCGGCCATGCAACGCATTCGCAGGAACCGAATTGGTTCACCACCGCTCCGGTCGGTGCGATCGAGAAGTTGTACAAGAAGCTCGGCATCACCACCAAGGACGTGGACCTGTTCGAGATTAACGAAGCGTTTGCAGTCGTGCCGATGGCGGCGATGAAAGACCACAACATCCCGCATGAGAAGATCAACATCCATGGCGGCGCCTGCGCACTCGGCCACCCGATCGGTGCGTCCGGCGCGCGCATCATCGTTACGCTGCTCGGCGCACTGAAGAAGACCGGCGGCAAGCTGGGCGTGGCTTCGCTGTGCATCGGCGGCGGCGAAGGTACGGCAATGGCGATCGAGCTGGTCTGATTCACGCAAGGCCAACCGCTCCATCTCTCCATCCTCTTTCAAGGGGACGCCGGGATGGGGTGAATCAAGGTGGAGGAGCGAGATTGAGTAATCAATAACGATTGCACAATCCCAAGCCTCCACCCTCCCGCAAGGGAGAACCTGTAGCAGGAACCCCAACCACTTTCTCTCGAATTCCCATCATGCCTACCGCACTCATCCTCGGCGCCTCGCGCGGCATCGGCCGTGAGTATGTGCGCCAGTTGCTGGCCGCCGGCTGGAAAGTGATCGCCACCGCGCGCGACGACGTTTCCGTTTCCGAGCTGAAGGCCGCAGGCGCACAGGCGCTCAAGCTCGATGTCGCCAAGCCCGAGTTGCTGGCCGGACTGGGCTGGCAGCTCGACGGCGAGAAGCTCGACCTTGCCGTGTATGTCGCCGGCGTCTACGGCCCGCAAGGGCAAAGCACGAAGTCGCCGCCGACTCAGCAGGACTTCGATTCCATCATGCATACCAACGTGCTCGGCGCGATGCAGGCGATCCCGATGCTCGCGCCCATGGTCGAAGCCGCGCAAGGCAAGTTCGTATTCATCAGCAGCGGCATGGGAAGCATTGGCGAAACCGATACCAGCTATGGCTGGATCTATCGCACCTCGAAGGCCGCGCTCAACATGGCGGTAAAAAGCGCATCGCTCGACTATCCAGCGGCCACTTTCCTCGCGATGTGCCCCGGCTGGGTGCGCACCGATATGGGCGGCGCGAACGCGACGCTGTCCGTCGAAGAAAGCGTGTCCGGGCAGCTGGAGGTGATCGACCAGCTCAAGCATGAAGACACCGGCAGTTACCGCAACTACGCCGGACGCCGGCTCGCCTGGTAGCGGGCCGTCACAGGGAGGAGAGAAGAAATGGTTTTGTCAGAACAACATGAAATGATCCGCGACGCACTGCGCGCGTTTTCGCAGGAACGCCTTGCGCCCAATGCCGCGCGCTGGGACAAGGAGCACCATTTTCCAAAGGACGAGCTGAAGGGGCTGGCGCAACTGGGCGCCTTCGGCGTCGCCGTGCCGGAACAGTGGGACGGCGCCGGCCTCGACTATTTGTCGCTTGCGCTCGTGCTGGAGGAAATCGCGGCCGGCGATGGCGGCACGTCCACCATCATCTCGGTCAACAACTGCCCGGTGTGCAGCATCGCGATGATGTACGCAAACGACGCGCAGAAGGAACAATGGCTGCGGCCTCTGGCGCGCGGCGACATGCTTGGCGCGTTCTGCCTGACCGAGCCGCATGTGGGCAGCGATGCGTCCGCACTGCGGACTACGGCAACGCGCGACGGGGACTATTACGTGCTCAATGGCGTGAAGCAGTTCATCACCAGCGGCAAGTACGCCGATGTGGCGATCGTCATGGCAGTCACCGACAGGGAAGCCGGCAAGCGTGGCATCAGCGCATTCTGGGTGCCGACCAACACGCCGGGCTATATCGTTACCCGTCTGGAAGGCAAGCTTGGCCAGCATTCTTCCGACACTGCGCAGATCCTGTTCGAGAACTGCCGCATCCCTGTACAGAACCTGATCGGCGAAGAAGGCCAGGGTTACAAGATTGCGCTGTCCGGCCTCGAAGGCGGTCGCATCGGCATTGCCTCGCAATCGGTCGGCATGGCACGCGCCGCGTTCGAGGCAGCGCTTGCGTATGCGAAGGAACGCACCAGCTTTGGCAAGCCGCTGTTTGAACACCAGGCCGTGCAGTTCAAGCTGTCCGAGATGGCGACGCAGATCGAAGCGGCGCGCCAGTTGATCTGGCATGCGGCGAGCCTGAAGGACGCCGGCAAGCCCTGCCTGAAGGAGGCTGCGATGGCAAAACTGTTTGCTTCCGAAATGGCCGAGCGCGTCTGCTCCGACGCGATCCAGATCCACGGCGGCTACGGCTATGTCAGCGACTTCCCGGTCGAGCGCATCTACCGTGACGTGCGTGTTTGCCAGATTTACGAAGGTACCAGCGATATCCAGAAAATCCTGATCGGCCGTGCACTGGCCTGACTGAGAAAGGAAGGAGACGTGATGCAAGAGTCCATCGATTTCTACTTTGATTTCTCCTCGCCCTATGGCTATTTCGCCGCGATGCGGATCGAAGGCCTCGCGTCGGAATACGGCCGCCGCGTGAAGTGGCATCCGGTGCTGCTGGGTGCGGTGTTCAAGCTGACCGGCGCGCAACCGTTGCCGATGGTGCCGCTCAAGGGCGACTATGCGAACCGCGATTTCGAGCGCACTGCACGGTTTCATGGCATCCCCTTCAAGCGCCCGGCAAAGTTCCCGATCCCGACGCAGCTTGCCGCGCGCGCGATGACCTGGGTGGACCAGCACATCGGCGAGGCGAAGGCGATCGACTTCGCAAAGGCTGTCTATGTTGCCTATTTCGTCGATGGTGCGGACATCACCGACCCAGATGCCATTGCTCAAGTGGCATCCGCACTGGGCATCAACGCCAATGAACTGATCGACGGCGCCAACAGCGGCGACATCAAGGAAAAGCTGAAGGCCGAAGTGGATGCGGCGATTGCGCGCGGCGTGTTCGGTTCGCCGTACATCATCGCTGACGATGAACCGTTCTGGGGATTCGACCGCTTCGACCAGCTCGAGGCGTACTTAAAAGACGGAAAAATCTGAAAAAGCGCAACAAAGAGGGGAGACATCATGGCAATGAAAAAAGGATACAAGGCGCTGGTGGACGAAGCGATGGCACAGGTGAAAACCTACAGCGTGGAGGAAGCCAAGGCCAAGCTGGGTGACGCCAATGTGCAGTTCGTCGACGTGCGCGACGTGCGCGAGCTGGAGCGCGAGGGAATCATTCCTGGTGCATATTCCGCACCGCGCGGCATGATCGAATTCTGGGTCGACCCCGATTCTCCTTATTTCAAGCCGGTATTCGGCGAAGACAAGGAATTTATTTTCTTCTGTGCTGCCGGCTGGCGCAGTGCGCTGACTACCAAGACGGTGCAGGACATGGGCATGCCGAAGGTGGCGCATATCGAGGGCGGCTTTTCCGCATGGAAGGCCGCCGGCGCGCCGGTGGGCGTGAAGGAAAGCAAACACAAGGGCTGACACTTCGCCGCCACCCAGCGTGGCGGCAATACCCGCAAATCCATGAGCAAGAAGAACGACACCGGCGCCTGCCCCAGACTTTGCCCCTGCAGCGGCGCATCCTACGCCCAGTGTTGCGGCCGCTTCCATGGCGGCGCGCTGCCGGAAACGGCCGAGCAACTGATGCGTTCGCGTTACAGCGCCTATGTGCTCGGCCTGATGGATTACGTGCACCAGAGCTGGCATGCGAGCACGCGTCCGGCGCGCGAGGAACTCGAACATGATCCGGCCATGAAGTGGCTCGGCCTCGAGGTGAAGCGGCATGTGCCTGCAGGCGACGAGGCGACGGTGGAGTTTGTCGCACGCTCCAAGCTTGGCGGGCGCGCGCATCGCTTGCACGAAGTCAGTCGCTTCGTGCGCGAGAACGGAAAATGGTTTTACCTGGACGGTAGTTTTCCTGAAACAAAATGACTGGAGAGGATGGAATGGCGCAGTTGGTTACAAGCTACGACCGTGGATCTTGCGAAACGCCGTTGATCAGACAGACGATCGGTGATTTCTTCGATGCGCTGGTCAGCCGTTTTCCGGATAACGAAGCACTGGTGTCTTGCCATCAGCAGATACGTTATACCTATCGTGAATTGCAGAAGGAGTCGAACCGCCTTGCCAGCGCACTGCTGGGCCTCGGGCTGCAGGAGGGCGACCGTGTCGGCATCTGGTCGCACAACAATGCGCAGTGGCTGCTGACGCAGATCGCGACCGCGAAGGCCGGCATCGTGCTGGTGAATATCAATCCGGCCTACCGCATCGCGGAGCTGGAATATGCGCTGAACAAGGTCGGCTGCAAGGCGCTGATCTCGATGACCACGTTCAAGACCAGCGACTATCTGGACATGATCCGCGCCGTCGCGCCCGAGATCGCCACTAGCACGCCGGGTCAGCTGCAGGCCAAACGCGCGCCGGCGCTGAAAACGGTAATCCAGCTGGGCGACGACAACGAGCCCGGCATGATGCGCTTCGCCGACCTGATGGCGACCGGCAATCCGGACGACGCGCGCCTCGGGCAAATCGGTGCGACGCTGAAGGCAACCGATCCGATCAATATCCAGTTCACCAGCGGCACCACCGGCTTCCCGAAAGGCGCGACGCTGACGCACCGTAACGTATTGAACAACGGCTTCTTTATCGGCGAGGCGATGCGCCTGACCGACAAGGACCGCCTGTGCATCCCTGTGCCGCTGTACCACTGCTTCGGCATGGTGCTCGGCAACCTCGCCTGCCTCACGCATGGCGCGACGATTGTCTACCCGAACGACGCATTCGATCCGCTGCTGGTGCTGCAGGCTGTGCAGCAGGAGCGTTGCACCGGCCTGCACGGCGTGCCGACGATGTTTATCGCGGAACTTGATCATCCGCGCTTCAAGGAATTCGATTTGTCTACGCTGCGCACCGGCATCATGGCCGGCTCGCCTTGCCCGATCGAGGTAATGAAGCGGGTTGTCAGCGACATGCACATGAGCGAAGTGACCATCGCCTACGGCATGACGGAAACCAGCCCGGTCAGCTGCCAGAGCACGACCGATACGCCGCTGGAAAAGCGCGTGTCCACCGTCGGCAAGACGCAGCCGCACCTGGAAGTGAAGATCGTCAATCCCGATACCGGCCAGACCGTGCCGGTCGGCACCTCCGGCGAACTGTGCACGCGTGGCTACTCCGTGATGCACGGCTATTGGGAAGATCCTCAGAAAACAGCCGAAGCGATCGATGCGGACGGCTGGATGCACACCGGCGATCTCGCCGTGATGGATGCAGAGGGCTACGTGAACATTTCCGGCCGCATCAAGGACATGGTGATCCGCGGCGGCGAAAACATTTATCCGCGCGAGATCGAAGAATTCCTGTATCGCCATCCCGCCGTGCAGGATGTGCAGGTGGTTGGCGTGCCGGACCGGAAGTACGGCGAGGAATTATGCGCATGGATCATCCGCCGTCCGGGTACGGACCTTGACGCAGAAGGCGTGCGCGAGTTCTGCAAGGGACAGATCGCGCATTACAAGGTGCCGCGCTACATCCGCTTTGTCGACGCCTTCCCGATGACGGTGACCGGCAAGGTGCAGAAGTTCAAGATGCGTGAAGTGATGAAGGACGAGCTGAAGCTCGACGAAGAAAAAACAGCCTGATCAATACAATAAGGGAAGCAAACATGCCACAAATCGAAAGCAAGCTGAATCCGCGCAGCGAGGATTTCAAGGTCAATGCCGAGGCCATGCAACGCGTGGTGGATGACCTGAAGGCAAAAGTGGAAAAGGTCATGCTGGGCGGCGGCGAGGACGCGCGCAAGAAGCATACGGGTCGCGGCAAGCTGCTGCCGCGCGACCGCGTGCAGATGCTGCTTGACCCGGGCACGCCGTTCCTGGAGTTCTCGCAGCTGGCAGCCTACGACATGTACCACAACGCCGCGCCGTCGGCCGGCATCATCACCGGCATCGGCCGTGTGGCAGGGCAGGAATGCGTGATCGTGTGTAATGACGCGACGGTCAAGGGTGGCACCTACTATCCGATGACGGTGAAGAAGCACCTGCGCGCGCAGGAGATCGCCGACCAGAACAACCTGCCGTGCATCTACCTCGTCGATTCCGGCGGCGCGAACCTGCCGAACCAGGACGATGTGTTCCCGGACCGCGACCACTTCGGCCGCATCTTCTACAACCAGGCCAACCTGTCGGCCAAGGGCATTCCGCAGATCGCTGTCGTGATGGGCTCATGCACCGCCGGCGGCGCCTATGTGCCGGCAATGAGTGATGAATCGATCATCGTCAAGGAACAGGGCACGATTTTCCTCGGCGGCCCACCACTGGTGAAGGCGGCAACCGGCGAAGTGGTGAGCGCCGAAGACCTCGGCGGCGGCGACGTGCACACCCGCCTGTCCGGCGTGGTCGACCATCTCGCGCACAACGACATGCATGCACTGGCGCTGGCACGCACCATCGTCTCCAACCTGAATCGCAAGAAGTCGCAGCAACTTGTGCTGCGCGAGCCCGTCGCGCCGAAGTACGATGCGAAGGAGCTGTACGGCGTGATCCCGGTCGACACCCGCAAGCCCTTCGACGTGCGTGAAGTAATCGCGCGTATCGTGGACGGCAGCGAATTCGATGAGTTCAAGGCGCGCTACGGCACGACGCTGGTGTGCGGCTTTGCGCACGTCTTCGGCATGCCGGTCGGCATCATTGCCAACAACGGCATCCTGTTCTCGGAATCGGCGCTGAAGGGTACGCACTTCATCGAGCTGTGCTGCCAGCGCAAGATCCCGTTGGTGTTCCTGCAGAACATCACCGGCTTCATGGTCGGCCGCAAGTACGAGAACGAAGGCATTGCGCGCAATGGCGCAAAGATGGTGACGGCGGTGTCGACCGCGTCCGTGCCGAAGTTCACCGTGATCATCGGCGGTAGCTTCGGCGCCGGCAACTACGGCATGTGCGGTCGCGGATTCTCGCCGCGCATGTTGTGGATGTGGCCGAATGCGCGCATCTCGGTGATGGGCGGCGAGCAGGCAGCAAGCGTGCTGGCCACCGTCAAGCGCGACGGTATCGAAGCCAAGGGCGGTAAGTGGAGCGCAGAAGAGGAAGAAGCATTCAAGCAGCCGATCCGCGAACAGTATGAGCACCAGGGGCATCCGTACTACGCGAGCGCGCGCCTGTGGGACGACGGCGTGATCGATCCGGCGGATACCCGCATGGTACTGGGGCTGGGACTGTCGGCATCGCTGAATGCAGAAATCCCGGAAACGAAGTTTGGCGTCTTCAGGATGTAACGATGAGCTACCAGACACTGCGAGTACACAGCGAAAATCGCGTCGCCACGGTGACGCTCAATCGTCCGGACGTGCGCAATGCCTTTAATGAAACGACTATTGCCGAAATTACACAGGTCTTCCTTGAGCTCGGCAACAACGCGGACCTGCGCGCCATCGTGCTCGCCGCCAACGGTCCTGCATTCTGCGCCGGTGCGGACCTGAACTGGATGAAGAAGATGGCCGGCTACACGCACGATGAAAACCGTGCGGATGCGGCGCAACTGGCGGAAATGCTGCGCACGATCTACGCCTGCCCCAAGCCGGTCGTGGCAAAAGTGCAAGGCGACTGCTATGCGGGCGGTATGGGGCTGGTGGCTGCCTGCGATATCGCCGTTGCGGTTGAGTCCAGCAATTTTTGCTTGAGTGAAGTTAAGCTGGGCCTGATTCCTGCGACAATCTCGCCTTACGTGATCAAGGCCATGGGCGAAAACGCCTCACGCCGGTACTTCCTGACGGCGGAACGTTTTTCCGCGCAGGAAGCGCACCGCATCGGCTTTGTTCACCAGGTGGTGGCCGCCGAGGCTCTCGATTCGACGGTCGCCGACATCGTCAAGGCATTGACCGGCAACAGCCCCAACGCAGTGAAGGAAGCCAAGCGTCTGGTGCAGGATGTCGCAGGCAAGCCGGTTACCGAGGCGCTGATAGCCGACACGGCTGACCGTATCGCCGATATTCGCAGTTCCGAAGAGGGCAGGGAAGGCGTGCGATCGTTCCTGGAGAAGCGCAAGCCGAATTGGCTGGCTGACTGAGGATTCCCTCTCCCGCGTGCGGGAGAGGGGCAGGGGAGAGGGTAATGCGCCTGCTTGAACGCGCGAAGGTGCTGAGAAGCGAGCAGACGGAAGCCGAGCAACGTCTATGGTATTACCTGCGCGCGCATCGCTTCATGGACTTGAAGTTCAAGCGACAAAAGCCGCTGGGCCCGTTTATCGTCGATTTCGTTTGCCATGAGTGCAACCTGATTATCGAGGTCGATGGTAGCCAGCATCAGGAGGCCGCAGAGTATGACCGACGCAGAGATGCATGGTTAAAAGTGAATGGATTCACCGTCTTACGGTTTTGGAATCACGAGGTTTTGCAGCAGACGGAGAGTGTATTGGAAGCGATTCGTCTTGTTGTACTGCGCACCCTCTCCCCCGGCCCCTCTCCCGCGGACGGGAGCGGGGAGGCGATGATTGATCATCGATGAAATAGTTTTGGAGCAGTTTTGAACTCAAGCCAGAAAAACGGCCGAATTGCCACCGACTGGGTCGCCCGCAGCCTGAAAAGCGTCTGGCATCCGTGCACGCAGATGCAGCACCATGAAACGGTGCCGCTGGTGCCGGTCAGCCATGGCCGCGGCGCGTGGCTGTACGACGCTGACGGCAACCGCTACATGGATGCGATCAGTTCGTGGTGGGTGAACCTGTTCGGCCATGCGAACCAACGCATCAGCGCGGCGCTGAAGGATCAGCTCGACCTGCTGGAACATGCGATGCTAGCCGGTTTCACGCACGAACCGGTCATCGAATTATCGGAGCAGCTTGCCGCACGCACCAATCATGTGCTTGGCCACTGCTTCTACGCATCGGACGGCGCATCGGCGGTGGAAATTGCGCTGAAGATGAGCTTCCATTACTGGCGCAACACCGGCAGGAGCGGCAAGCGCGAGTTCGTGTGCCTGAAGGGCAGCTATCACGGTGAAACCATCGGCGCGCTTGCGGTGACCGACGTGCAGATTTTCCGCGATGCGTACGGGCCGTTATTGCAGCAATCCCACGTGGTGGCGGCGCCGGACGCGCGCAATGCGCTCGAAGGTGAAAGCGCCGCTGATGTCGCGCGCCGTGCCGCGAAGGAACTGGAAACACTACTGGCCGAACGTGGCGACCACATCGCCGCCGTCATTGTCGAACCACTGGTGCAATGCGCGACCGGCATGGCAATGCATGATCCGGTTTATCTGCAAGAGGTGCGGGCATTATGCGACCGCTTCGGCGTGCACCTGATCGCCGACGAGATCGCAGTCGGTTGCGGCCGCACCGGCACTTTCTTCGCGTGTGAGCAAGCCGCGAATCAAAATGGTACTGCGTGGCCCGACTTCGTCTGCCTGTCGAAAGGGATCAGCGGCGGATATTTGCCCTTGTCACTGGTGATGACGCGCGACGCGATCTACCAGGCGTTCTACGATACCGATGTGCGGCGCGGCTTCTTGCATTCGCATTCCTATACCGGCAACCCACTTGCCTGCCGAGCGGCATTGGCGACATTGGCGATCTTTGACGAAGACGATGTCATCAACCGCAACCGCGAACGCTCGGCACGCATTGCAAAGGCACTGGCTCCGCTGGCTGCCCACCCGCGCGTCAAACATTTCCGCCAGCGCGGCATGATCTTCGCCTTCGACGCGGTGATCGACGACGCGGCGCAGGCATCGACCTTCTCGCGCCGCTTCTTTACAGAAGGGCTAAAGCAGGAATTACTGCTACGCCCGATCGGCAACACCGTGTACCTGATGCCACCCTACATCCTCGACGACGAGGAAATCGAGGGACTGGCAAAACGCACGCAAGCCGTGTTCGAACGTGTGATCGGAGCATGATGATGGAATTGCTCACGGCACTCGAACGGGATTTGCAGCAGCTCGATGCGCGCAGCCTCCGCAGGCGGCGGCGTATTGCCGATACGCCATGCGCACCGCGCGTAACGGTGGACGGCCGCGACATGCTGGCATTCTGCAGCAATGACTACCTCGGCCTCGCCGCCCATCCGTTGCTAGCCGATGCCTTGCTGGAAGGCGCTGCGCGATATGGCGTCGGCAGCGGCGCATCGCACCTGATCAGCGGCCATTCGCGCGCACACGCGGCGCTGGAAGAGCGGCTGGCGCAATTCATGTCGCCGCAACTTGAATCGGCACGTGCGCTGTACTTCTGCACCGGCTACATGGCCAACCTCGCGATCATCAGCACGCTGGCCGGACGTGATGCCGATGTGTTCTCGGAAGCGCTCAACCACGCGTCGCTGATCGACGGCACGCGTCTGTCCCGTGCCAATGTGCAGGTGTACCCGCATGGCGATACCGACGCGCTGGAGCGCCTGTTGCGGGCCAGCACCGCGAAGACCAAGCTGGTGGTGACGGACAGCGTGTTCAGCATGGACGGTGATCTCGCGCCCTTGCCGGCGCTGCTCGCGCTGTGCGAGCGCTACGGCGCCTGGCTGGTCGTCGATGATGCGCACGGCTTCGGCGTGCTCGGCAAGCAGGGACGCGGTGCGCTGGAACATTTCAACCTGCGCTCGCCCTACCTCGTGTACATGGGCACGCTGGGCAAGGCTGCCGGTGTCGGCGGCGCATTCGTTGCCGCGCACGAGACAGTCATCGAATGGCTGGTGCAGCGGGCGCGGCCTTATATTTACACGACGGCGGCAGCGCCGGCACTCGCGCACGCGCTGCTGGCCAGTATTGACCTGATCGACGGCGAGGAAGGTGCGGCGCGCCGCGCGCACCTGCAGGGGCTGGTTGCGCAGCTGCGTAGCACATTGCGCCTGCAGCGCTGGCAGCTTTTCTCCTCGGATACCGCGATCCAGCCGGTGATGATTGGCCCTAATGACGAAGCGATGCGTGCTGCCGCTGCCTTGTACGAGCAGGGATTCTGGGTGCCGGCGATCCGTCCGCCGACCGTGCCGGCCGATACGGCGCGCCTGCGCATCACGTTGTCGGCTGCACACACGACGCAAGACGTCGCGCGCCTGGTCGAGGCGGTCAATGCACTGGAACAAAGGTGATGCCATGACGACGAAACCTGCTTATTTCGTTACCGGGACCGATACCGAGATCGGCAAGACGCTGATTGCCGGCACCTTGCTCTACGCCTTGTCGCAACAGGGCTTGCATGCGGCCGGGATGAAACCGGTCGCTGCCGGTGCAGAATTGCGCGACGGAGTCTGGCATAACGAGGATGTCGACTTCCTCGCGGCTTCTGCGACCGCCTCTCTGCCGACGGCATTGACCACGCCGTACCTGTTTGAAGAGCCGACCGCGCCGCACATTGCGGCAGCGAATGAAGGCATCAGCATCGAGCCGGCGCGTATTCTTGATTGTTACGCGCAGGTCCATGCCGCAGCGGACGCGGTCGTGGTCGAGGGAGTCGGCGGCTTCCGTGTGCCGCTCACGGCGGATTACGACACGGCAGACCTGGCCAAGGACCTGGGCCTGCCGGTCATCCTGGTCGTCGGTCTACGGCTTGGCTGCCTCAATCATACCTTGCTGACCGCCGAGGCCATTGCCGCACGCGGCCTGACACTGGCCGGCTGGGTCGCCAATGTGGTGGACCTCGGCATGGATTACGGCATGGCCAATGTCGATGCGCTTACGCAGCGCCTGCTAGCGCCGATGCTGGGTTGCGTACCGCGCCTGCCCGCACCATTGCCGTCGGCTGCTGCCAGCCATCTGGATTTTTCGAGCCTGCCGGGGTGGCCAACATCACGCCCGCAGCGTCCCTGATTGTATTTATTGATGTAGAGGAAGTTTTCAACATGTCGTCGCAACCAATTACGTTCCACCAGATTCCTACTCCCGCAGAAAAGCGCGCGGCCGCTGCCCAGCGCTGGCCGGTCGAGAAGGTCGAGGAACTGTTCAACCTGCCGTTCAATGACCTGCTGTTTCGTGCGCAACAGGTGCACCGTGAGAATTTCGACCCGCAGGAAATCGAACTCGCCACGCTGATGTCGATCAAGACCGGCGGCTGCCCGGAAGATTGCGGCTACTGTCCGCAGGCGCAGCGCTATGACACCGGCGTGCAGGCGCAGAAGATCCTCGAACTGGAAACGGTGCTCGCCGCCGCACGGCAGGCGAAGGAGCACGGCGCGACCCGCTTCTGCATGGGCGCAGCATGGCGCGGCCCAAAGGATCGTGACCTGGATCATGTCGAAGCGATGGTGCGCGGAGTGAAGGAACTCGGGATGGAAGCCTGCGTCACGCTCGGCATGCTGGAAGACGGTCAGGCCGAGCGCCTGAAGGCTGCCGGCCTCGACTATTACAACCATAACCTCGACACCGCGCCGGAGTTCTACAACGACATCATCAGCACCCGTCACTACGAGGATCGTCTCAATACGCTGGACCGCGTGCGCAACGCCGGCATCAAGGTGTGCTGCGGCGGCATCGTTGGCATGGGCGAATCACGCCGCCAGCGTGCCGGCCTCGTGGCGCAGGTCGCGAACCTCGACCCGTATCCGGAGTCGGTGCCGATCAACAATCTGGTGCAGGTGGAAGGCACGCCGCTGCATGGCACCGACCCGATCGATCCGCTCGAATTCGTGCGCACCATCGCAGTGGCGCGCATCACGATGCCGAAGGCGCGCGTGCGACTTTCTGCTGGCCGTCGTGAGATGGGCGAGGCGATCCAGGCGCTGTGCTTCCAGGCCGGCGCGAACTCGATTTTCTATGGCGAGAAATTGCTCACCACCGGCAACCCGGATGCGGATGCGGATCGCGCACTGCTTGAGAAGCTCGGCATGCGTGCGAAGCACACCACGCATGAGGCGAAGTTCAGCTGAATCGACAGGAACAAGCAAGAAACGGAAATTCCTCCCGCGGCCATGCCGGGGAGGAGAAGCAGCAAGGATGAAGCAAGCGTTATAAAAACAACTTAACCGCTGGTATCGGGTCCAAAAAATCCGGAAGCCGGCCTTGAAGGAGCAAGCGTGTTTACCAAGATCCTGATTGCAAACCGCGGCGAGATCGCCTGCCGTGTCGCCGCCACCGCCCACCGCCTCGGCATCAAGACCGTTGCGGTGTATTCGGAAGCAGACGCCAATGCCAAGCACGTCGCCGTGTGCGACGAAGCCGTGCTGATCGGCCCGGCGCCGGCGAAGGAAAGCTACTTGCGTGCGGACAAGATCATCGAAGTGGCGCTTGCCACCGGCGCGCAAGCCATCCATCCAGGCTACGGCTTCCTGTCGGAGAACGAGGACTTTGCCGAGGCTTGCGCCAAGGCAGGACTGGTATTCATCGGCCCGCCGGCATCCGCGATTCGCGCAATGGGGTCCAAATCTGCCGCCAAGGCACTGATGGAAAAGGCCAATGTGCCGCTGGTGCCCGGCTACCACGGTGACACGCAAGACCCCGACTTCCTGCAGGAGCAGGCCGACAAGATCGGCTATCCGGTACTGTTGAAAGCCAGCGCAGGTGGCGGCGGCAAGGGCATGCGCATCGTCGAGAAAAGCGCTGACTTCAAAGCCGCGCTGGCTTCCTGCAAGCGCGAAGCGATCAACAGCTTCGGCGACGACAAGGTGCTGGTCGAGAAATACCTGACCCGCCCGCGCCACATCGAGATCCAGGTGTTTGCCGATACCAGGGGCGATTGCGTCTACCTGTTCGAACGCGACTGCTCCGTGCAGCGCCGCCACCAGAAGGTGCTGGAAGAAGCACCGGCGCCCGGCATGACGCAGGAGCGGCGGCGCGCAATGGGCGAGGCTGCGGTTGCTGCGGCGAAGGCAGTCGGCTACGTCGGTGCCGGCACCGTGGAATTCATCGCCAACCAGGACGGCTCGTTCTACTTCATGGAAATGAACACCCGTCTTCAGGTGGAGCATCCGGTCACGGAAATGATCACCGGCACAGACCTGGTCGAATGGCAATTGCGCGTCGCATACGGCGAGCCGCTGCCGAAGAAGCAGGACGAACTGACGATCAAGGGCCATGCGCTCGAAGCGCGCATCTATGCGGAGAACCCGGAGAAGGGCTTCCTGCCGTCGATCGGCACGCTGCGCCACCTGCATACACCGTCGGCTGTCGCATTCGAACTCGGCAGCGGCGCAGTCGGTTCGCCGGCCGCGATCCGCATCGACTCCGGCGTGCGCCAGGGCGACGCGATCTCGCCCTTCTACGACCCGATGATCGCGAAGCTGATTGTCTGGGGTCATGACCGCGAAGAAGCGCTCGGCATCATGGCGCAGGCCTTGTCCGAATACCAGATCGTCGGACTGGCGACCAACGTCGCGTTCCTGAAGCGCCTGGTCGAGAGCAAGCCGTTCTCCGGCGCCGACCTCGACACCGGCCTGATCGAGCGCAACCATGACGAACTGTTCCCGCCGATGCCGCCGGTGTCGCTGCCGGTGCTGTCGCTGGCCGCTGCATCCTTGCTGACGTCGGAGCAGAACGCCGGCGCCGCTGCGAACGACCCATGGGCAAACACCAGCGGCTGGCGCATGAACGGCACGCTGCTGCGCCAGCTGGATTTGTCTGACGAATCGGGCGCCTATCCGCTGTCGGTCGGCTATCGCGAGCAGGGCTGGACGGTGCAGCAGGGCGGTGCATCGGCAACGATGACGCTCGTGGAGCGCAACGGACAGCAACTGGTGATCAAGCTCGATGGCGCTGCAGCGCGTGGCACCGTGGTGCGCGACGGCGAGATGTTCCACGTGTTTACCGGCGGCGTGCACTTCGCACTCAACTACAACGACCCGCTCGCCCATGCTGGCGAGACGGAAGCCGAAGGCGGCCGCCTGACCGCGCCAATGCCAGGCAAGATCGTCGCGCTGCTGGTGGAAAAGGGCAAGACGGTCGAGAAGGGCGCTCCGCTGTTGATCATGGAAGCAATGAAGATGGAACACACCATCGCCGCACCCGCTGACGGCACGGTGGAAGACTTGCTCTATGCGGTGGGCGACCAGGTGGCCGAAGGCGCGCAGTTGCTCGCGTTCAAGGCAGCCTGAGCGACGCAGGAGAGCCGCCGGATGCGCATCCTTTTCTATTCGCAAACCGACGATCCGGCGAAGTGGCTGCCTGCGCTGGCGGCCGCATTGCCGGAAGCTGATTTGCGCGCATGGCAAGAGGGTGACAACGATCCGGCGGATTATGCTTTGGTCTGGAAGCCGCCCGCCGCGATGCTGCAAGGCCGCAGTGACCTGAAGGGCATCTTCAATCTGGGCGCAGGGGTGGATGCGATTCTGCAGATGGAAGATGCATTGCCGGCCGGTGTGCCTGTCATCCGCCTCGACGACGCCGGCATGGCTATACAAATGGCCGAGTACGTCACGCATGCAGTGCTGCGCTATTACCGCCGTTTTGACTTGCTTGATGATCGCGCGCGTGCCGGTGAATGGCGGCGGGACGTACGCCCGTTTCAGAAAAGCGATTTCCCGGTCGGCATTCTCGGGCTCGGCGTTCTTGGAGCAAAGGTTGCGCAGGCGTTGCTGCCATTTGGCTTTCCGTTGCGGGGCTGGAGCCGGAGCAGTAAGGAGGTGCCGGGCGTGGAGTGTTATGCGGGCGATGCCGGGCTGGATGCCTTCCTGCGCAGCACGCGCGTGCTGGTATGCATGTTGCCGTTGACGTCCTCCACCGACGGCATATTGAACCGAGCGAACCTGCAAAAACTGAACGCCGGCGCCTATCTCGTCAATGTCGCGCGCGGTGCGCATCTGGTCGAGGAAGACCTGCTGGCGCTGATCGATGAAGGCCATGTCGCCGGTGCGACGCTGGACGTGTTCCGGACCGAGCCGCTACCGAAGGATCATCCGTTTTGGACGGAGCCGCGCATCACCGTCACGCCCCATGTCGCGGCATTCACCCTGCTCGACGAAAGCGTGCGCCAGATCGCCGGAAAGATACGCGTGCTGCAGCGCGGTGAGCCCGTCGCGGGCATCGTAGATCGCATGAAAGGATATTGAAATGACACTGCCGAACAAAGTCAAAATCGTCGAAGTCGGCCCGCGTGACGGCCTGCAGAACGAGAAGGAAACCATCCCCGCTGAGGTGAAGATCGAGCTGGTCAACCGCCTGACCGATGCCGGCTTATCCAATATCGAAGCGGCTTCCTTCGTGTCGCCGAAGTGGGTGCCGCAGATGGCGACCTCCACCGAGGTGATGAAAAAGATCCGGCGCAAGCCTGGCGTCATCTATTCCGCATTGACGCCGAACATGAAGGGCTTCGAAGCGGCGGTCGCGGCCAAGGCCGACGAAGTCGTGATCTTCGGCGCCGCGTCCGAAGCGTTCTCGCAGAAGAACATCAACTGCTCGATTGCAGAATCGATCGAACGCTTCCGCGATGTGGCGCAAGCCGCGAAGCAGCACAACATCCGCCTGCGCGGCAGCATCAGCTGCGCTTTCGGCTGCCCCTACCAGGGCGAGGTGCCGCTGGACAGCGTGGCCGATGTGGTGCGCCGCATGCGCGAGCTGGGCTGCGACGAGATCGACATTGCCGACACCATCGGCGTCGGCACGCCGAAGAAGGTGCAGGCCGTAATGCAGCGCGCGGCGCAGGAGTTCCCGATCGAGCGCCTGTCCGGCCATTTCCACGACACCTACGGCCAGGCGCTGGCGAATATCTACGCCAGCATGGAAGTCGGTATCGCGATTTTCCATTCGTCCGTCGCTGGTTTGGGTGGCTGTCCGTATGCGAAGGGTGCGACCGGTAATGTGTCGACCGAAGACGTGCTGTACATGATGAACGGGCTTGGTGTGGAAACCGGCATCAATCTTGATGCCGTTGTGGATGCGGGCCAGTTCATTTCGCAGCATCTCGGCCGCAAGGCAGTGAGTCGCGCCGGCAATGCGATTGCGGCAAAGCGCGCCGGATAAGAAACTCAGTGAAGCGGAGCATGCGTGGCCACGATCAAGTTGCCAACGCTACTGAAGCAGGTACGTGACTGCCGGTTGTGCGAAAACCACCTGCCGCATGGACCGCGGCCGATAGTACAGGCAGGGCAAAGCGCTCGCCTGCTGATCGTCGGACAGGCGCCGGGGCGGCGCGTGCATGACACCGGCATTCCGTGGAATGACCCGTCCGGCGACCGTTTGCGCAGCTGGCTGGAAATACCGCGCGACGTGTTTTACGACGAAAACCGCATTGCGATCGTGCCGACCGCCTTCTGCTATCCCGGCAAGGGGAAAAGCGGCGACCTGCCGCCCCGGGCCGAATGCGCACCGGCATGGCATGCACCGCTGCTGGCGGCGATGCCCGATATCCGGCTCACGCTGCTGATCGGCCGTTATGCGCAGGAATTCTATTTGCGCGAGAATTGCAAGGCGACGCTGACTGCAACCGTCGCCGCCTATGAGGAATACCTGCCGGCGTATTTCCCGCTGCCGCATCCGAGCCCGCGCAACCAGTTTTGGTGGAAAGCCAATCCCTGGTTCGAGCAGGATGTGCTGCCGGAACTGCGCCGCCGCGTAGCCTCGATATTGATCTGACACCCGATTAAAAACAGAAAACATGCAACACCAGACCCAGGAAAAACTCCCCGGCAGCGCACAGCGCGTTGCCGACCTGCTCGCCGCCCTCGGCCACGACAAGCCAGTCGTGATGCTGCCGGAGACCGGCAAGACCTCCGCCGAAGCCGCCGCCGGCCTTGGCTGTACCGTGGCCGAGATCGCCAAGTCCATCGTGTTCCGCCGGCTGTCCGACGACGCGGCAGTGATGGTGGTTGCCAGCGGCATCAACCGTGTTGACGAACACAAGGTGGCCGCACTCGTCGGCCCGCTTGGCCGCGCGGATGCGAAGTTCGTCAAGACGAAGATCGGTTATGCGATCGGCGGTGTCTGTCCGGTCGGCCATGTGGAAAAGACCGTGATGCTGATCGACGAAGACCTGATGAAGCTCGACAGCGTGTGGGCCGCAGCCGGTCATCCGCATGCGGTGTTCAACCTGACACCGCAACAACTGGTGGCGATGACCGGTGCGCCGGTGGTCGATGTCGCGCTGCGCGCCGAATAACCGTTTCCCTGGAGGAGCCCAATGCCACTTTCCGCCAGACGAAGAGCCCTGATCCTTGCCGGTGGCGTCGTCACTGCAACTGCCGCAGCGGGCGCACTGTGGGTACGTGCCGGCAACGGCGGTGCATCGCTAACCGTCGATGCCGCATTGCAGAAGATCGATGCATTGGCCGATGCAATCACCAGAGGCCGGATCGCCAGCAGCGGCGTGTGGAATCCGCACCAGGTTTTTACGCACTGCGCGCAAAGCATCGAATATTCGATGTCCGGCTATCCGGCGGCCAAGTCGAAGCTGTTCCAGGACACCATCGGCGCTGCGGCATTTTCCGTGTTTGCAGCAAAGGGAAAAATGACGCATGGTCTGGCCGAGCAGATCGACGGCGCGCCGGCACTGGAGGCCATGCCGGATGCCGCTGCGGCGCTTGCCCGATTGCGGCAGGCATTCCTGGCATTCCGCGATCACGGTGGCTTACTCGCACCGCATTTCGCCTATGGCCCGCTCAGCAGGGAGCAGTATGAAATGGCACATGTAATGCACTTCTATAACCACCTCGACGAAATCCGCGCATAACAATGAGCCCCGACCTCAAGCCCGGCATTACCTTCGAATGGACCTACGTCGTGCCGGAGCGCTCGACTGTGCCTAACCTGTATCACGACACGCGCTTTTGCCTCGATATGCCGGACGTGCTCGCGACCGGTTACATGGTCGGCCTGATGGAGCTGGCCTGCACCAACGGCATCATGCCGTATGTGGACTGGCCGCAGGAGCAGAGCGTCGGCGTGCATGTCAACTTCTCGCACCTGGCGGCAACGCTGCCCGGAATGACCTTGCAGATCCGTGGCGAAGTGATTGAAGTGGAAGGGCGCCGCGTGAAGTTCCGTGTCGAGGCATGGGATGGCATCGACAAGATCACCGAGGGCACACACGAGCGCATGATCATCATCCCGGAAAAATTCAATGCCCGCCTCGCCGAGAAGAAGGCGAAGCTGGCGGCATGAGCGCGATGATCGACTTCGATCCGGACAACGATACCGGCAATGCGCCATCGCCCTGCATCAGCATCTGCCGGATGGATACGCAGAGTGGCCTGTGCGAAGGCTGCCAACGTACCATCGAGGAGATCGTGCAGTGGGGTACGGCGACAGAAGAATACAAACGCAGGGTATGGACGGAAATCAGGCGCCGCCGTGATGCGTTGTTCTAGACGTTACGCAGGCCGGTGACACCACGGCGCGGCGCGACACCGGAGCGCGATTTCGCAGATGGCTGCATGACGAGAGCATAATTCTTATTCGCGGACCGAGATCCGCAGTCGCCGTATTCGGAAGCTGTTCCAACCCAGGGAGCCATGACGTGCCAAAAGAATTGCCGCAAAAATCCTGTATCGCTCTGTTTCTTTCCTGCTGGATGACCTATGCCCTGGCCGCCGACGCACCCATCAGTGCCGTCGTGCTGTACCCCGGCAGTGCCACGATCGAACGCACTGCCAACGTGAGCCCCGGCATGGGCCAGCTCGAGATCAAAGGATTGCCGGCCAACTTCGATCCGCAGACGGTCCGGGTGCAGGCCGACGACGGCATACAGGTCGGGCAGGTGGTGACACGGGAAATAGGGCGCGCAGAAAGCGCCAGCCCGCGCGAAGCGGAGTTGGAGGCGAAGATCCTCGCCTTGCAGGACAAGGTTGCACTGCTGGATGCCGACGCCCGGTCCGCAGCGCTCGTCCAGAAATATCTCGAAAACCTCGGCAGCGGAACCCCAGCAGGCGAGCGTCCGCAGGCTGCACCGGATGCGCGCAACATGGCCGCCATGCTGGAGGCAATCCGCCGTGGCGGCAGCGATGCCTTCGAGCGCATCCACAAGGCAGAAGTGCAGAAGCGTGACCTGAACAAGCAGGTCGAGGCGCTGCAGCGTGACCTCGACAAGCTGCGCAGCGGCGCGCGCGACGCCCGGAACATGACGATACAGTTGCACGTGCGACAGCCGGGCGCGGTCAAGGTGTCCTACCAGGTCAACAACGCAGGCTGGAAGCCGACTTATCGTGCGCAGCTTGACTCTGGCAGATCCACGGTGGAACTGGAACGGATGGCGACGATCTCGCAGAAAACCGGCGAGGACTGGAGCGGCGTGAAGCTCCGATTGTCGACCGGCCAGCCGCGCCTGTCGCCGCAAGCACCGGAACCGCATCCATGGTTGCTCACGTATCGCAAGCCGGTTCCGGCACAGGCAGAGAGCCGCGCTTACATGGCCGCGCCGGCTCCTGCTGCCGCGCCATACCTTGCAAAAGCAAAAATGGATGAGGCGGAAGACGGCTACATTCCTCCGGTGATTGAGACGCAAGGCACGTTCGCCACCGAGTTCGACGTGCCCGCACGCGTGAGCTTGCCTGCGGACGGACGCGAGATTTCAGTGGCGCTTTCCAGGCAAAGTGTGCCGGTCACGCAGCGCGTGCGGGCCGTTCCGCGCCTCGAGAAGGCCGCCGTGGTCACGGCCGAAGCTGCACGCCCGGCGGGTGTGTGGCTGCCAGGGAACGTGCAGCTGTATCGCGACGGCGCCTATGTCGGTGTGGCGCACTGGAATGCGCAATCATCGGACAAATTCAACTTCGCATTCGGACGGGACGACCTGATCCGCGTGACGGTCGACCGTGCAAAGGAAGAGTCGGGCACCGGCGGTCTGCTCACGCAGCGCGCCGAGCGCAAAGTGGCCGATGTGTATACGATCACCAGTTACCACAAGAAGCCGGTGGAACTGCTGGTGCTCGAATCGTCGCCGGTCAGCACGTCGGAAGAGGTGAAGGTGCAGACGAACTTCGCACCGCAGCCGACCATCGAAACATGGAAACAGCGGCGCGGTGTCGTGGGCTGGCAGACGGTGATCGCGCCGAACCAAGCGCTGAAGTTCAACGTCGGTTATGACATCAGCTATCCGAAGGAAGGCAACGTAGCTGGCTTGCCCTGAGCGCAGGACCGCGCGTGAAGCTTTAACGTCTTAACGCACATTGGAGTTTTGCCATGCGTAAGCTAGACTGGTACTTCGATTTCATCTCGCCCTTTTCCTATCTGCAGAGCGAGCTGCTGCACACGCTGCCCGCCGACGTGCACATCACCTTCCGGCCGGTATTGTTTGCCGGCCTGCTCAAGCACTGGGGCAACATCGGCCCGGCCGAGATTGCACCCAAGCGCACATGGACTTTCGAGCATTGTGCGTGGCTCGCGCACAAGCACGACATTCCGGTCAGGCTGCCGGCGCACCATCCTTTCAACCCGTTGCCGGTGCTACGGCTGTGCATCGCGCTCGGTTCGACCGAGGCGATCGTGCACCGGCTGTTCCGTTTCGTCTGGTGCGAAGGACATTTGCCGACCGATACAACGGCATGGGAAGACCTGATGGAGGAATTGCAGGTGACACCGGCAATGCTGGATGCTCCCGAAGTGAAGCAGCAACTGCGCGACAATGGTGAAAATGCAATTGCAGCGAAGGTGTTTGGCGTGCCGACGGCAGTCGTGGATAATCGCTGCTTCTGGGGCATGGATTCCACCGAAATGCTGCTTGCGTACCTGCGCGGCGATTCTTTCTTCCGCTCCGAATTGTTCAAGAGTGCGCAGGAACTACCGCAAGGCATACAACGTAACAGATAAACAATGCAGCTCAATTTCTACAAGCCGGAAAAGACCGTCACCGGACCCGCATACAGCCCCTTGTTCAAAGTTTTGGCGACGGTGGTCACGGCAGTGCTCGCCGCATACGCACTTCATATCACCTTGAGCTTCCCGCTGCTGCAATATGGCTTTGGCGTGAAGATGCTGCTGCTGGGCGCGGCGCTGATGCTAGGAATCAGCTATTACTGGTTCCTGCGCTCGACGGTCACCGTGGACGAAAACGGTATTACGCAAACCTGGATGTACAACCGCAAGGTGGAATGGCGCGACATCCGCAGTGCGAAGATGATCGGCATTCCCTACCTGAGCGCAATCTTCCCGCCGCGGCTGATCGTCCGTACCGGGAATAGCTTCACGACCTTCAATGGCGGCACGCAAGCCTTGCTGGTCGAATTCGCAAAAATCTCACTGGCGTATCAGATGAAAAAATGAAACTGCCTGCTTCCATGCATGTGTTCCAGCGCGGCTGGCTGTCGTCGAACAACATCCTGTTCATCGGCAGCGGCGAGACGGCGCTGGTCGACAGCGGCTATGTCACGCATGCACCGCAGACGGTGGCGCTGGTTGGACATGCATTGCAGGGCAGGAAGCTGGATGCGCTGCTTAATACGCACCTGCATTCCGACCATTGCGGCGGCAACGCGACGCTGCAACGCACCTACAGCTGCCGCACGCTGATCCCGGCGAGCGAAGCGGACAAGGTACGTGCATGGGATGTCGACGCGCTGACCTACAAGGCCACTGGTCAGCAGTGCGAGCGCTTTGGCTTCGAGGGCACAATTTCGCCAGGCGATGTTTTTACGCTCGGCGACATGGCATGGCAGGCGCTGGCGGCGCCCGGCCACGACCCGCATTCGCTGGTTTTCTTCTGCCCGGATGAGCGGATCCTGATTTCGGCCGACGCGCTTTGGGAAAACGGTTTCGGCGTTGTGTTCCCGGAACTGGAAGGCGAGTCCGGCTTTGCCGAGGTGAAGGCCACGCTGGAGCTGATCGCGTCCCTCGATGCGAAGCTGGTGATCCCCGGCCACGGCGCACCATTTACCGAGGTTGGCAAGGCGCTGGAGACGGCCTTCTCGCGCGTCGAATACTTCATGGCCGACCCGATGCGTAATGCACAGAATGCGATCAAGGTGTTGCTGAAATTCCTGCTGCTGGAGAAGCAAAGCATTCCGCTGGCGCAGGTCGAGCCTCTGTTGGCCAGCATGTTCCTGTTCCATGAGGCCAACCGGCGCTATCTGCAGAAACCTGCTGAAGAACTCGCACAGTGGGCGGTGGCGCAACTGGTGCGCGCCGGCGCAGCCGATGTGCAGGGCGGACAGCTCGTCAACCGGGAGTAGTGCACCACACACCTGCGCGAAGACGCCCGCGCAATCAACAGAATGCCTCGGGAAATCCGATCGGAGCGCCTGACTGAAATCTTGTTTTCTTGCCGTTTGATAAGCAACACATGCGATGAGCGAACTTCATTCCAACAAGGACAATCCTTGCCTCGACTGCGGCGCCTGCTGCGCTACCTTCCGCGTTTCTTTCTACTGGGCCGAGGCCGATGCGACGGGCCTGCCTGAATCGCTCACTGAAAAGGTGAACGCTTTCTACAGCTGCATGCGCGGCACCAACCAGCCATCTCCGCGCTGCGTCGCCCTGAATGGAGCGATAGGCGGTAAGACGACATGTACCGTGTATGCGCAACGTCCGTCGCCATGCCGTGAACTACAGGCCGGTGAGGAGAAGTGCAACAGGGCGCGACTGCGGCATGGGCTGGCACCGCTTGGCGTGCATGGTACGCCGGCCGCGAATACCTGCCTCTTTGGGCAACGATCATCCAGCAGGCACCGGCCTGACTGCCCCAGTCATTCAGAAGGCGAGCCGTATATGCTAGGCCGAGGAGCATAGAGCGGAGACAGGCGTTAGTTAAAGCCTGTGTCGCCACATGCATTGGTGGCACAGCGCCGACGAAGGTGAACGGTGCTTATCAAATTGCTGCTTGCGGCCCGGTTCAACTACGTCCGTCCATTGGATACACGATTACTGCGGTATCGCTCGCATCACTGCCATCTTCAACGCCACCCTCAACGCATGCCGCCAAGATCCTAACCAACAGGGCCATGAAGGTAGGGCGGTTCTCATTTCTTCCCTGCCGTGTTCAGCGGATCGATCATTCACATGTTTCAGGAATTGGTCCCGGTCACCTTTTTTACGCGGGAAGAGCGTTCTGGGAGTCAGAGAACCAATTGCAGGAATACACACACGTCTCGTGCTGTAGAACATGTCCGTTTTTGTCCGCTTCTTGTCTTCTCCCTGCCTGTTGCCTGTGGTGCCGGCACCTTACGATGCAGTCATAGGGATGCCGTTGGCATCTACGTGAAAAGGGACGAAGTCATGTTAAGCGTAGGCATACTGGTGTTCGACGATGTCGAAATCCTCGATTTCTCGGGACCTTACGAAGTGTTCTCGACAGCGGCACGCGTGCACGCAAGGAGGTGCAATGGTTCAACGCTCTTCCGGTGTTTCCTGATTGCCGATGAACTGCGCCCGGTCCGCACACGGGGCGGGGTGAAGGTATTGCCGGATTGCGTTTTGCTGCCATCTTCGGACATCGATGTACTTGTCGTGCCGGGAGGCGACGTGTCGGCTGTGCTCGCCAACCAGGCCGTGATCGACTGGACCCGGCGGCAGGCGAAGGACACCCTGCTCACGGCATCCGTCTGCACGGGTGCCTTCCTGCTTGCAGAGGCTGACCTGCTGGATGGACTGAGCGCAACCACGCATTGGGAAGATTGCGCGGCAATGGAGGCGCGATATCCGGCGCTTGGCGTGCGTCGCGATGCACCGTGGGTGGACTGCGGTAAAGTGGTGACCTCCGCCGGGATCTCTGCCGGCATCGACATGAGCCTGCACCTGGTCGAGCGTCTGGCTGGGAGGCAACTGGCCGAGGCGACTGCAAGACAAATGGAATATCGATGGAACAGCAATGCAGAAGATAAATCATTCCGACCGACCGACTCCCGTGTATTTCCTGCTGCGCAAAGGAACCTTGGCGCTCGACCTGATTGGGCCGGCGGAAGTGCTGCGCTATGCGAATCGACATAGGGAAAAGGCTGGCGAAACGCCGTTGTTCGACCTGCGCTATGTCAGTGCCGAGCCACGTATCGATACATCGATCGGACTGGGACTGACCGGGTTTGGTCCGCTGCCGGATTGCCTGGAAGACGATGCCATTGTGATGCTGATCGGCTGCGCCGGCAGCGACGACGACTTCGACAGCCCTGCGGCAAAGGAGGCGGTCGCCTGGCTGCGGCGGCATGTGACGCCGGCGCATCGCCTGCTGTGCGTCTGCACTGGCTCGCTGATTGCAGGGTACGCCGGCCTGCTCGACGGGCGGCAATGTACGACGCATCACAGTCACTGCGAGAACCTGCGCCAGTTGGCGCCGCGCGCACATGTCCTGGAAAACCGTATCTTTGTGCAGGACGGGAATGCTTATACCAGTGCCGGCGTGACCGCCGGTATTGATCTCACCTTGCACCTGGTTGCACAGGTGGCTGGGCATCCTTTTGCCGCAGCGATTGCGAGGGTCATGGTGATCTACATGCGGCGCGCCGGCACCGATCCGCAGCATTCGCCCTGGCTTGCTTACCGCAATCACCTGCATCCTGCGATCCACCGGGTGCAGGATGCCATCATCGCTGCGCCAGCCAAGGACTGGACCAACGCCGAGCTGGCGCAGGTTGGTTGCATCAGCGAGCGGCACCTTACACGCTTGTTTCGCGAGCATACCGGCACGGGGATCGTGGATTATCTGCACCGCATACGGATTGCTTTAGCGCGCGATCTGTTGATGCAGTCGGCGATGGATATGGAGCGCGTCGCAGAACGAGCCGGCTTCAGTTCCAGCCGGCAGCTGAGGCGGGTGTGGAAAAAATATGAAATGGTGCCGCCGAGCGTTTCACGTACCACGGGACGGGACCACCTTGCTGTCAGCCAGTAAAAGAGAAAAGGCCCGCGCTTGCCGACAGGTGGCGACGCGGGCCTTTTGCGACGCTCTCGCCGTTACTTCAGCTCGTACTTCGCCTCGGTGAACGGGCGCAGCGGCGGCAGATCGTCGAACTGCGGCGCGCGGCCCTGCTGCTTGGCCATGAAGGCTTCGATCAAGTTGCCGGTGCGCCAGATGCCGGATTGCAGCCAGCCCATCTGCTGCAGAGCGTCGTGCGTGGAATGGTCGCGCGCATAGTGGATGGCCTGCTTGCTGCCCCAGATCGCGACCGGCGGTTTCTCGGCGATTTCGCGCGCCATCTGCATCGCAGCTTCCACCATCGCTTCCTGCGTGTCGAACACCTCATTGACCAGACCGACTGCAAGCGCTCGCTGCGCCGGCATGCGGCGACCGGTGTACGCCAGTTCATGCACCACCCCTTCCGGGATCAGCTTCGGCAGGCGCTGCAGCGTGCCCATATCGGCGGTCATGCCGATGTTGATTTCCTGGATGCAGAAGAAGGCATCCTTTGTCGCAAGACGGATGTCGGTGGCGCAGATCATGTCGACGCCACCGCCGATGCAGCCGCCCTGGATCGCCGCGATCACCGGCATGCGCAAGCCTTCCATCAGGTTGAACACATGCTGCATGTCGGCCAGCAGCAGCGCGATATTCGAACGGCCGCCCGGCGTGGCGTCGTTGAGCGAAACGGAATCCGGCGCGCCGCCGAACACGTCCAGCGCCATGCCGGCGGTAAAGTGCTTGCCTGTTGATGAAATGACGAGCGCGCGTGCGGTCGCGTCGCGCTGCAGTGTTTCGAGCGCATCGGTCATTTCGCGCCACAGCACCGGCTGCATTGTGTTCAGCGTGGTAGGGCGGTTGAGGACGAGGTGCGCGATCTTATCGGTGATGCTGAAGCTGATGCATTCGTAATTCATGTTGTTCTCCCGTGAATGGTGTTTATTGGTTTTCTTGCGGTGGATTATGGTGCGCTTTCCTTGCCTGCAGGGCCATGGCGCAGCGACAGCAGTACAGCGTCGACTGCCGCATTGAACAGTTCGTCGGCGCGTTCGGTCTTCAGGTAATAGCCTTTCAGCTCCAGGCTGACTGCGCCATGCATCGCCGCCCACAGCAGGCGTGCGGCGGCAGTCGGGTTGGATGGCGGCAGCGTGCCGTTCTTCATGCAGGCATCGAAGGCGTCGATCAGTGCCGCCAGCGATTCCCACGCCTGCTTGCGCGACTCTACCGGCGGCATGAACCCGGCGATGGCGTCGCCGAACATCACCATGTAGTAGCTCGGGTTGCGGCGCGCGTACTCGTGGTAGACGCGAGCGTAGAGGCGCAACGGCGCAAGACCGTCGCGCTTGTCCTTGGCCACGGGTGCGTCTGTCGCGGCGTTGAGGAATTCCTGCTTGAGGCGCGCAAAGCCTTCCAGATATAACTCATTCGCCAAGCCATCCTTGCCGCCGAACAACGAGTAGAGCAGCGTGGTGGAACAGTTCACTGCATCGGCCACGCGCCGCACCGTCAGTGCCGTCGGGCCTTCTTCCGTGAGCAGGCGTGTTGCGGCATCGAGCATGCCTTGGCGCAGCGTGACGCGCAGGTCTTCCTGCGCCTGACGGAAATCGATCGGGGCATGATCGCCCGTACCGCGCAAGGCCGGGGCGCGTTCAGCAGTCTTTTTTTTCGCAGTCATCGTGAAAATCGCGTTTGACAAAAACATTGTTTTTTCTGATAACATCATAAACGGTATTCAGAAAAACGCAATCGGAGCACATTAAAACCCGATAAAACCTGAGAAAAATGCAGCGGTCGCGGCACACGCACGCCGCGCCGCTGTCTAAACAGAGGAGTCCTTATGAGCAATAGTCGTCTGCCGGCCGCCCTGCAAAACCTGTCTCTTCCCGTAATTGGATCGCCGTTGTTCATCGCCAGCGGCCCCGCGCTGGTCAAGGCGCAGTGCAAAGCGGGCGTCGTCGGTTCCTTCCCGGCCCTGAACGCGCGTCCAGCAGAACTGCTCGACACCTGGCTGACCGACATCCAGACCGAGCTGGCCGAGTTCAGCAAGGCCAACCCGGGCGCGAAAGTCGGCCCGATCGCGGTCAACCAGATCGTGCACCAGTCCAACGACCGCCTCGCGCATGACGTGGAAGTGTGCGTGAAGCATCAGGTGCCGATCATCATTTCCAGCCTGCGCGCGCCGCCGAAGGAAATGCTGGACGCAATCCACAGCTATGGCGGCATCGTGCTGCACGACGTGATCTCGATCCGTCATGCACAGAAAGCGCTGGAAGCTGGTGTCGATGGCCTGATCCTGGTTGCGGCCGGTGCGGGCGGTCATGCCGGTACGCTGTCGCCGTTTGCGCTGGTAGGGGAAGTGCGCAAATTCTTCAACGGTCCGATTGCACTGTCCGGCTCGATTGCCACTGGCGATGCGATCCTCGCAGCACAGGCCATGGGTGCCGACTTCGCGTACATCGGTTCGCGCTGGCTGGCGACGAAGGAATCGAATGTGGACGAGGCCTACCGCCAGACGATCATCGAATCGACGGCAGCCGACATCGTGTACACCAACCTGTTTACCGGCGTGCACGGCAACTACCTGAAGAAGTCGATCATCGCCGCCGGCCTCGACCCGGACAACCTGCCGACCGCGGACAAGTCGACGATGAACTTCGGCTCCGGCGGCGGCAGCAAGGCCAAGGCATGGCGCGACATCTGGGGTGCCGGCCAGGGCGTAGGCCTGATGGATCAGGTGCTGACCGTGGCGGAAGTCGTCGAGAAGCTGAAGGCGGAGTACATGGCTGCGCGCAAGCGCCTGGCGCTGTAAGCAATTCAGTCCAAATAGAAAACGGGCCGGGAGATCGCGAGGATCCCCGGCCCGTTTCTTTTTCTGACGAAGGTTCAGCCTTCGATCTTGATCGCGCGAATTTCGGGCAGGTTGCGCCAGTAACCGTAGGCGTCCATGCCGTAGCCGACGACAAACTTGTTCGGCAGCGTCAGGCCGATATAGTCGGCGGTGACGGGCTTCGCTTTCCCGATCGCCTTGTCTGCGAACACCGCCAGCACCACTTCGGCAGCCCCCATCTCGAGCAGGCGCTCCTTCACGTGCGCCAGCGTTTCGCCTTCATCGAGAATGTCGTCCAGCACGACCACCGTGCGGCCCTCGACGTTCGAGCGCGGGATCACCTTCCACTCGATCTTGCCGCCCTGGTCCTTGCTGCCGTAACGGGTCACATGCATGTAGTCGAATTCGAGCGGAAAGTTCAGGCGTGTCAGTAGTTGGCCGCAGAACACGACAGCGCCGCCCATCACGCCGAGCACCAGCGGGAAGGCTTCGCCCTCGTTGTTGTCGAAACGCTCATTGAGCTGTTGTGCGACCTTGTCGACTGCCTGCTGCACGGCGGCGGCGTCAAAAATCAATTCGGAATTGGCGAGCAGGGTACGGGCTTCGTCGCGCTTGGCTTCGGCATCAATGGCGTAAGGCATGGTTCGGGAATCTCACTGCAAAAATCGAAAAGAAGGATGCGGCCGAGCCGCAGACCGAATGCTACAGCAGCAGCGGCCTTGGTAACAGCCACCAAGTCAATGACGCACAGAAATAGTTTCAACCGAGCCGTGCCTGGCAGGATGTTTCAGCGGGACAGGCAGCGGCACCGTCCGATGCAAAGGAGTAAGGCGTGTCAGCAAAACGCTGTCATAAGTGGAGCATTAAACGGCACCCGGGTTCCAGTCTGTCTGCCTAGCAAAACTTTACGGGAGGGGCAGGGAATCTTTCCCATGCAGCGGGTTCGAATGGGTATTGCAATTCATTGGGAGACAGTGATGAAAACCACCCTGAAAGTTCATCAGGTAAAGACCAAGCGACCGGTGAAGGACGGCGCGACGCCGCGCATGCCGCATGAGCGCGACGAGTCAGACGATAGCCAGGAAAGCGTGGTGCGCGACGATATCCGCCAAGCGTACAATGACTTGCAGGCGGGCCAGGTAGATACCGACCTGCGCGAAACCAGTGGCGTGGATGAAGTCGTCAACGACCGACCGGGAAATCCGCCGGACAAGGTCGTGAAAAAATCGTTCTGACTGGTGGCGAGCCGGCCGGGCCAGCAGAATAGCACCCGTGCCGTTCGCCTCGACAACGCATTATTCGTACTTGCGCGCGTCCTCGATCACCTTGCCATCATTCGGCAGCGAGCCGCGCGCAACCAGCTTTACCTCGCCGCGCAGTTTGGTCACGTCGCGGATCGATTCGACAATGGCCGCGGCTGACACCGCGGACGGATTGTCCACCTCGCAGTGCAGCGTCATCGTATCGTTCGCCATTTCGCCGGTAACGACCAGGCGTGCCTTCACGATCTCCGGGTAGCGCCGCACCACCTCCGCCACCTGCGACGGATGCACAAACATCGCGCGCACTTTCGTGGTCTGGTCGGCACGGCCCATCCAGCCCTTGATGCGGGTGTTGGTACGGCCGCAGGGTGAAATGCCGGTCATCACGGCCGACATATCGCCGGTGCCGAAACGGATCAGCGGGTAATCGGGATTGAAGGAGGTGAGCACCACTTCGCCAACTTCACCGTCCGCAACCGGATCGCCGGTGCCCGGGCGCACGATCTCGAGGATCAGTTCTTCATCCAGGATCATGCCCGGATTGACCTGCCCATCGGTTTCCGTCTCGTAGGCGATGTTGCCGACATCCGCCGAGCCGTACATCTGCAGCACATGCGGCACGCCATTGTCCTGCAGCCATTTGCGCAGCGACGGCGGCAGCGCCTCCGCCCCCACCAGCGCGCGCTGCACGCTGCTGATGTCGGTGCCCATTTCGCGCGCTTTTTCGATGATGATCTTCAGGAATGACGGTGTGCCGACGTAGGCATCCGGCTTGAGTTCCGCCATCGCCTGCACCTGCATTTCGGTCTGGCCGATGCCGGCCGGGATTACTGCGCAGCCGAGGCGCGCCGCGCCGCCTTCGGCCATGAAGGCCGCCGGCGTGAAGTGATAGGAGAAGCAGTTCTGAACGATGTGCCCGGCACGCAGTCCGAGCGCGAACATCGGGCGGCCGAAACGCCACCAGTCCTGCGCCTGTCCTTCCGGATCGAAGATCGGTCCGGGCGACATGAACAGGTGCCGCATACGGCGCGCCGGCGTCGTGGTCAGGCCACCGAACGGCGTGTCGGCGTGCTGCAGGTCCTTCAGGTCAGATTTGCGCGTGACGGGCAGCTGCGCCAGTGCCGCGCGCGAAGTGATGTCGCCGGCCTGTACGCCATTAAGGATGCGGGCCCAACCGGGGGCGGTTTGCGCCTGTGCGACCAGGTGCGGCAGGCGCGCCATCAGAGCGCGCTCGCGCTGTTGCGGATCACGGGATTCCAGGGAGTCGAGAAAGTCGGTCATAGCAGGCCTGCCTCGTTTATTAATCGTTAAAAGCGCGTAGGAACACAAAGTGCCGGGTAAAGCACGCCCCGCGCACCGAAAATGTTTTCGGGGAGTCGTTTTGAAGCCAGATTGGACGCGGATGCGTCCGCGGAGTTTTGTTTAAGCCAGCCAGCGCTTTCGGCGTCGATAGAATTTCATGTCTCGGAAGCTCTTGCGGCCTGCTCCCGAGACGCCGAGATAGAATTCCTTTACGTCTTCGTTAGTGGCGAGATCTTTCGCATCGCCTTCCATCACGACGCGGCCGTTCTCGAGGATGTAGCCGAAGTCGGCATAGCGCAGCGCCACCATGGTGTTCTGCTCGGCCACCAGGAAGGACACGTTTTCCTTCGAGTTCAAGTCTTTCACGATCTCGAAGATTTCCTCGACGATTTGCGGCGCGAGGCCCATCGACGGTTCGTCGAGCAGGATCATCGACGGCTTGGCCATCAGCGAGCGGCCGATGGCGCACATCTGCTGCTCGCCGCCGGAGGTATAGCCGGCCTGCGACGAGCGCCGCTGCTTCAGGCGCGGGAAGTAGTGGTACACCTTCTCCAGAGCGTCTTTCAGTTCTGCGCGCGAAAGGCTACGCGTATAGGCGCCCGTCAACAGGTTTTCTTCTACGGTCAGATGGCCGAAGCAGTGGCGGCCTTCCATCACCTGCGACAGGCCGCGCTTGACCAGTTCGTTCGGCGTCAGCTGGTCCACGCGCTCACCCTTGAATTCGACGCTGCCCTTGGTAACGTCACCGCGCTCGCCGCGCAACAGCGTGGACACCGCCTTCATCGTCGTCGATTTGCCGGCGCCGTTCGCGCCCAGCAATGCAACGATCTTGCCTTGAGGGACTTGCAACGAAACGCCTTTCAACACCAGGATCACGTGGTCGTAAATCACTTCGATGTTGTTGACGGACAGGTAAGGGGGAAGCCCGGTCAGGGGCTGGCCGTTAGCGGCCGGCGTTGCGGCAGTTTGCGATGTCATGATGTCTCTTGCTGAAACAGGTTCACTCGGTTCGTCGGGCACCTCACGCAAAGGCCCGCCATCAGGCTTGCCTTCGCGTGAGACCACTCCCGCGCCGCAGGAGTGGGCTTTGCCTCACTTTACAGGCACTTCGGCGTGATGCCTTTCTCAGCCGCGTACTTGGCGGACGATTCATCCACCAGCTTGCGGGTCAGCGCCTTGTCGCCAGTCACCCAGGTCGGGGTGATCGGGATCCACTTGGTGCCGTTCCATTGCTGGACCTTCACTGCGCCCGAACCCTCGTGGTCTTCACAGGAAGTCTTCACCGGCGGGAACATGCCGGCGGCACCGAGCTGCTTCTGGCGTGCTTCGTCAAGGTTCAGGTTTTCCATGCCCCAGCGTACCTGCTCGCCAGTCATGACCTTGCCTTTGCCGAACTTCTCCTGCGCCTTGCGGATTGCTTCGGTCCACAGGATCGCCGCCGTCACGCCGCGCATGTGGTACACGGAACCGACGCGCGTTTTGTCGTCGAGGTTGCCCTTGCCGGCGTCATAGACCTTCTTGCGGATCTCGTCGAGCACCGGATAGTTGCCCGGGGTGTTGAAGGTCATCGTGGTGTAACCCTTGGCGGCATCGCCTGCCGGGATCACATCCTCTTCCGAACCTGCCCACCATACGCCGAGGATCTTCTCGCGCGGGAAGCCGTTACGCTGCGCGGTCTTGATCGCCACGGCGTTCATCACGCCCCAGCCCCACAGGATCACGTAATCCGGCTTGGCCTGGCGGATCTGCAGCCACTGCGACTGCTGCTCGTTGCCCGGATGCGCGACCGGAATCTTGAGCAGTTCGAAGCCATGGCGCTGCGCCAGTGCATCGAACACCGGGAACGGCTCCTTGCCGAAGGCGGAGTCGTGGTACAGGTGGACGATCTTCTTGCCCTTGAGCTTGTCGACGCCGCCTTCCTTGCTGCCGAGGTAGGCAACCATGGCCGCTGCCTGGTTCCAGTAACTGGTGATCAGCGGGAAGACGTACGGGAAGACCTGGCCGTTGGCCGCATCGGACCGGCCATAGCCAAGTGTCGTCATCGGGATCTTGTCCTGCGCCACGCGGTCCAGGATGCCGTACGCGATACCGGTCGATAGCGGTTCGACCAGCGATGCGCCGCCGTATTTGGACTTCAGGCGCTCATAGCACTCCACGCCGCGCGATGCGTTGTATTCGGTTTCGCACTCTTCCCACTTGATCTTTACGCCATTGATGCCACCGTTGGCGTTGACCAAGTTGAAGTAGTCGATCGAACCGCCGTAGAAGCCGGAACCACCGGCAGCATAGGGACCGACGCGGTACGACGGGATCGGAATGTACTGTTCCTGCGCTGCCGCCACGCTGACGGCGCCAGCCAGGGCCGTGCCCAACAGGACTGATTTAATCAACTTCATGGTGCTCCTCCTTGTTATGAGACTGCAAAAACAACCACTTCAATCAGATCAGTTTCCCGGCGCATCCATGGTTCCATGTATGCGCCGCCAACTACGTTAATGCGGGAAAGGCCACAACCGCAATTTCTCCTTCGCGATTTGCCACAAGCGGGCGAGGCCGTGGGGCTCGACGATCAGGAAGAAGATGATCAGCGCACCGAACACCATCAGCTCCAGGTTCGATGCAACCGAAGTCGGCAGCGACAGCGCGTGTGCAATGATGTTCAGCAGGATCGGCAGCAGAATGATGAAGGCCGAGCCGAAGAAGGCGCCGATGATCGAACCCACGCCGCCGATGATGATCATGAACAGGATGCGGAAGGACAGGTCCAGGCTGTATGCTTCCGGCTCCACGGTGCCGAGGTACGCGTATGCATACAGCGCACCGGCCACGCCGCAGTAGAACGAGCTGACAGCAAATGCCAGCAGCTTGGTGCGCATCAGGCGGAAACCGATCACTTCAGCTGCCACGTCCATGTCGCGCACTGCCATCCACGAGCGGCCGACATTGCTGCGCACCATGTTCTTCACCATCAGTGCCATCAAGCACACGATGGACAAGGTCAGCAGGTACTTGCTCGCGGGGGTGTCGAACGTATAGCCGAGGATGGTCATCTGCTGCGCAGTAATCACGCCGGACGAACTGTAGTTGGTAAACCAGCCGATCTTGGTCAGGCACCAGACGACGAAGAACTGCGTCGCCAGAGTCGCCGCTGCGAGGTAGAAGCCGCGAATGCGCAGCGAGGGCAGGCCGAACGCGACGCCGACCAGTGCAGCGCACAGGCCGCCGAGAATGAAAGCCACCAGCACCGGGATGCCCGGAATGCGCAAGATGAAGTTGTACGATGCAAATGCGCCGACCGCCATGAACGCCGCCGTGCCCAGAGACAGTTGGCCGGCATAGCCAGTCAGGATGTTGAGTCCCAGCGCAGCCAGCGCAAAAATCAGGAACGGAATCAGGATCGCCGAAAAGATATACGGCGACGCGATGAATGGCACGACCAGGAAGGCAAATGCCAGCAAGGCATAGATGCCGATGCGGTCCTGCCGGATCGGAAAGATTTGGGAATCGGCCTGGTAGGTGGGTTTGAATTGACCTGCTTCGCGGTAGAACATGGTGTGGTCCTGATTCGGTTAATTCTGTTTGTTGGTTCGCCGGAGAATTCCCTCACCCAGCGCAGGTTGAGGGAGCCCGCATGTAACAACTAGATCCGTCGGATAATCTTTTCGCCAAACAAGCCCTCCGGCCGCACCAGCAAGAACAGCAGCGCCAGCACATACGGGAACCAGCCTTCGATGCCGCCGCCCACCATCGGACCGATGTACACCTCGGCCAGTTTTTCCGACGCGCCGATGATCAGGCCGCCGAGAATGGCGCCCGGCACCGACGTAAAGCCGCCCAGGATCAGCACCGGCAGCGCCTTGAGTGCAACAAAGGTCAGCGCGAACTGTACGCCGTTACGCGCACCCCACAGCAGGCCGGCGACCAGCGCGACGAACCCTGCCACCGCCCACACGATGCCCCAGATCTGCTGCAGCGGGATGCCGACTGCCAGCGCAGCCTGGTGATCGTCCGCCACCGCGCGCAGTGCGCGGCCGATCTTGGTCTTGGAAAAGAACAGCGCCAGCGACGTCACCAGCGCCGCGCAGATGGCGGCAGCAATCACGTCGAACTGCGAGATCGAGATGTTGTAGTTGTCCAGCAGGTACATGATCGGCACGTCCTCGATGCCGATGTCCAGGCGTCGCACGTTGTTGCCCCAGACGAGCTGTGCGAGGCCCTCCACGAAGAAGGTCAGGCCGATGGTCGCCATGAACAGCGTGATCTCGTGCTGCGCGACCAGCGGCCGCAGAACCACGCGCTCGGTCGCCAGGCCCAGCAGCACCATTGCTACCATCGTTAGCGGAATAGCCAGCCACAGCGACACGCCGAACCTGTCAATGAGGCCGGCGCAAGTGAGCGCCGCAAAGAACACCATTGCGCCCTGCGCGAAGTTGAATACGCCGGAAGCCTTGTAGATCAGGACGAAACCCAGCGCCACCAGCGCATACATCACGCCGGCGAGCAGGCCACCGATAAGCACTTCGAAGAAGAAACTGAATTCCATGATTGATTCACCCTTTATCCGGTTCCATCCTCAAGCAGGAAAAGGCCGGGGCAGGGGCAGCATGGCCGGACGACCATTGTCGTGTTCGTCCGTGTCGCCTCCATCCCGCCCTTCCCCTGCGTGGAGGAAGGTGCCTTGTATTAGTGCGCAACCCCGAGGTATGCGTTGATCACTTCCTGGTTGCTGCGTACCTCGTCCGGCGTGCCGTCACCGATCTTCTTGCCGTAGTCGAGCACGACGACACGGTCGGAGATATCCATCACCACGCCCATGTCATGCTCGATCAGCACGATGGTCGTGCCGAACTGGTCGTTGACGTCGAGGATGAAGCGGCACATGTCCTGCTTCTCTTCCACGTTCATGCCGGCCATCGGCTCGTCCAGCAACAGGATTTCCGGCTCCGCCGCCAGGGCACGGCCCAACTCGACGCGCTTTTGCAAACCGTACGGCAGGCGACTGACGGGAGTCTTACGGATATGCTGGATCTCGAGGAAGTCGATGATCTCTTCGACTTTTTTGCGATGTTCGATCTCTTCGCGTTGCGCAGCACCCCAGTAGATCGCCTGCAGCAGAAAGTTCGTCTGCATCTTCAGGTTGCGGCCGGTCATGATGTTGTCGAGTACGCTCATGCCCTTGAACAGCGCAATGTTCTGGAAGGTGCGGGCGATGCCGCTCTTTGCAGCCATGTAGGTGTTCATGTCTTTGCGGACTTCGCCGCGGTACACGATCTGGCCTTGCTGTGGGCGGTACACGCCATTGATCACATTGAGCATCGAGCTCTTGCCGGCACCGTTGGGGCCGATGATGGCGCGGATCTCGTGCTCGCGCACATCGAAGGAGATGTCGGTCAGCGCCTTGACGCCGCCGAAGGACAGCGAAATGTTCTGCAGGTCCAGGATCACGCTGCCGATCTTGCGATTTGGATTCATCATGCCGCCTTCTTCAGTTCGCCAAAGGTTTTCACGTCGACGATGCGCAGGTCGGCCGCGACCATGCCCTTGCGGCCGTCCTCGAACTTCACCTGCGTTTCAATGTATTGCGAGGTCTTGCCCGAATACAGCGCATCGATCAGCACCTTGTACTTCTCCGCGATGAAGCGGCGGCGCACCTTGCGGGTGCGGGTCAGTTCGTCGTCGTCCGGGTCGAGTTCCTTGTGCAGCACGAGGAAGCGATGGATCTGCGTGCCGGACATCAGCGTCTCTGTCGCCAGGTCGGCATTGACCTTTTCCACGCACTCGGCGATCAGGTCGTAGGTCTCGCGCTTGCCGGCCAGATCGGTGTAGCCCGCGTACGCAATGCCGCGCCGCTCCGACCAGTTGCCGACTGCTTCCATATCGATGTTGATGAAGGCGCACACCATGTCGCGCTCGTTGCCAAAGGCGACGGCCTCCTTGATGAAGGGGAAGAACTTGAGCTTGTTCTCGATGTAGTTCGGTGCAAAGATCTCGCCGTTGTTCATCTTGCCGACGTCCGCCGCGCGGTCGATGATTTTCAGGTGACCTTCCTCATCGAAGATGCCGGCGTCGCCGGTGTGGAAATAGCCGTCGCTGTCGATCACTTCGGCAGTGGCGTCGGGGCGCTTGTAGTATTCCTTGAGCATCGCGGCCGACTTCACCAGCACTTCGCCGTTGTCGGCCAGCTTTACTTCCACGCCCGGTGCAGGCAGGCCGACGCTATCGAACTTGATGTTGCCGTCGGGTTGCAGGCATACATACGCGCAGGTTTCGGTCGCACCGTACAACTGTTTCAGGTTCACGCCGATGGAGCGGTAGAAGCGGAACAGGTCGGGACCGATCGCCGCGCCCGCTGTATAGGCGACGCGCACGCGTGACAGGCCGAGCACGTTCTTCAGCGGGCCATACACAAAAAGGTTGCCCAACGCATAACTGATGCGATCCACCAGGCCAACGGGTTTGCGGTCGAGGATGTCGGAGCCGACGCGGCGTGCGACCTCCATGTAGTAATGGAACATCTTGCGCTTGATCGCACCGGCGTCTTCCATGCGGATCATTACGGTGGTCAGCATGTTTTCAAACACGCGCGGCGGCGCAAAGTAGTAGGTCGGGCCGATCTCGCGCAGGTCGGTCAGCACCGTATCGCCGGACTCCGGACAATTGACGGTGAAGCCAGCAACCAGCGCCTGCGCAAACGAGAACAGGTGGTCGCCGACCCAGGCCATCGGCAGGTAGGACAGGATGTCGTCCTCGGCAGTCAGCTTGTCGAAGGAGACGCCGCCGACCGCTGCCGCCATGAAGGAGCCGTGCGTCTGGCACACGCCCTTCGGCTTGCCGGTGGTACCCGAGGTATACAGCATCACCGCGACATCGTCGGGCTTGCCTTCGTTGACCTCGTGCATGAAGTAGGGCGGGTTCATGCGGTCGAACTCGCGGCCCAGTTCCTGCACCTTTTCGAAGGACATCAGCTCCTTCTGCTGGTAATGCCGCATGCCGCGCTCATCGTCATAGATAATGTGCGAGATACGATTCAGGTTTTGCTTGATCTCGAATAATTTGTCGACCTGTTCCTGGTCTTCGACGACCGCGAAGTCGATGCCTGCGTCGTCGAGCACGTAGGCCATGTCGGCCGCAGGTGCATCCTGATAGAGCGGCACGGCGACGCCGCCCAGGCACTGCGCGGCAGCCATTGCCCAGTACAGACGCGGGCGGTTGTCACCGATGATGGCGAGGTTCATGCCGCGCTTGAAGCCCATCGCAGCCAGGCCGCAGGCCAGTGCGCGCACTTCGTCGGCGACTTGTTTCCAGTTCCAGGTTTGCCAGATGCCGAGGTCCTTCTCGCGGAAGGCCGGCTTGTTGGGGCGCGTTTGCGCGTGCTGCAGGAGCATGCGGGGGAACGTCTGTTCGCCCGGCTTCATAGTCTCTTCCATCGTCCCACTCTCTTTAAACAGGTTCTAACCGTCGGTGAAGGATCATGGTCGGAGCGCCTGCGTGGGCGATGCAAGCCTGCTCGTCCGGCTATATCCGTGACGGGCAAGTGGGCTTACAATGTCTCCGTTGTTCTTTGTGGTCAGGATACTAGACAGTGGAAGCTTTGTGCGCTGTCATTTGACCGACAATTCCCCTCTATTTCGAAACTATCGTTGATGCATCGCACAAATCCGACAGAGACGCCGCCGCTCGCAAAATTGCTGCGCCAGACGATCTGGGCAAAGGGCCTGACCCCCGAGCAGATGGCGCGTGTCGAGCAGGATACGGTGGAGCAGTTTGTCGCCAAGGGCGGCTACATCTGTCGCAAGGGCGAGATGGTTGATGCGTGGATCGGGATCATTGACGGCCTCGCAAAGATCAATAACCTCTCGCCTGATGGAAAGTCTGTCACCTTTACCGGCATCGCCGGTGGCAGCTGGTTTGGCGAGGGCACGCTGCTCAAGCAGGAGGTGCGCAAGTACGATGTGGTGGCGCTGCGCGACAGCCGCATCGCCCGCATGCCGAGCAAGACCTTCATGTGGCTGCTCGATAACAGCCTGCCCTTTACCCGTTTTCTCTTGATGCAGCTCAACGAACGCCTCGGCCAGTTCATCGGCATGGTGGAATTTGACCGGCTGCTGGATGTGGATGCCCGCGTCGCGCGCTGCCTCGCGGCGCTGTTTAACGCGCACCTGTATCCGGGTACCGAGCCGCTGCTGCAGATCTCGCAGGAAGAAATCGGTTACCTCTCCGGTGCCTCGCGCCAACGCGCAAACCAGGCGCTGCAAGTGCTGGAAAAGGAGGGCTTGCTGAAGGTGGACTACGGCGGCATCCAGATCCTCGACCTGGAAGGCCTGCGGCGCTTCCGCGCCTGACATCCTGCATGACCTCTGCTGCAACCCGCTGACAACATTAACCGGCCATACGAAAAGATTTAATGGAAACGCTATACGCCGATCTGCCTTCCCTCGAACTGCTGGCTTCTTATTGGTCGGCCCCCTTGGTTGCCAGCAACCTCATCGTTTTCTTCAGCCTGTTCGGCGCCTTGCTGCTCGGCCTGCTGGTTGGATACGAACGTTCGTACAGAGGCCGCGCCGCCGGCATGCGCACTTACGGCCTGGTGTGCATGGCATCCGCCGCGTTGACCGTGATCGCCGGCTATCCGGGCGACTGGTATGGCGGGCAGGTGGTAGTCGGCCTCGGCGCGGATCCGACCCGCATCATCCAGGGCATCGTCACCGGCATCGGTTTCCTCGGTGCCGGCGTGATCATGAAGGAAGGTTTCAATATCAGCGGCCTGACCACCGCGGCGTCGATCTGGGCTGCATCGGTGATCGGCGTGCTGGTCGGCGTCGGCTTCTATTTGTCGGCGATGCTGCTGGCGCTGATGTCGGCCGTATGCATGATCTGGGTGCCGAAGGTGACCAACTGGCTGCCCTCGCGGCAGGCGATCGCGATCGTGATGCGTTTCAGGGAAGGGTTTTCACCGACCGAGCAACGCCTTCGCGACGCTGCCATCAAGAGGGGTTATGAAATCGCCGGCGGTTCGATTTCCATTTCTGTCGAGAACGGGAAAATGGAATGGCATTTCGTTGCGGTGGCATTCACCAAGACCAGCGGCGCGCCGCTCAGCGAACTCGCGCATGAAATGAACGAGTTCGAAGGGCTGGAGAGTTTCCATTTGTCGCACGCGCGGAACTGAGCCGCACTCTTTCGCCCGCGGAAATCTCCTTTTTCTTCCTCGCATGTTGCGCAATGCCGGGCGGCCGCGACGTCAGTGCCGCGGCCCGGTACCGCTAAATGACTGCCTGGTTTAATCAGCCCGGGAGCCCGATCCCGCGCTGTTCGTCATGCGCGCCATGCACACCTGCCGTCAAGCGTTCGAACAGCTTGTCCACCAGCTTGGCGTTGAACGCCGGAATATCGCCGGGTTTGCGGCTGGTAACCAGGTTGCCGTCCACCACCACTTCCTGGTCGACCCAGTTGCCGCCGGCATTGCGGATATCGTCCTGCAGTGTCGGCCAGCTGGTCATGGTGCGTCCCTCGGCCAACCCGCTGGAGACCAGCAGCCAGCCGCCATGGCAGATAGCGGCGATTGGCTTGCCCTGTTCGTCCATTTCGCGCACGAAGTTCTGCGCTTCGGGAATGATGCGGATCTGGTCGCCGTTCATCACGCCGCCAGGCAGCAGCACTGCATCGAAGTCTTGCGATGAGGCCTCGCCGAAGGCGAGGTCGACATCGAACTGGTCGCCTTTTTCGTCGTGGTGAAAGCCTTGCACCTTGCCACGATTTGCGGAAATGACTTTGGTGACTGCACCCTGCTGTTCCAGCGCGGTGCGGGGTTCGGTAAATTCGGATTGCTCGAAGCCATCGGTGACGAGAATGGCAATGGTCATGCCGTTGAGAGTGGTGTCCATGGGCTTTTCCTTTCGCGAAACTTGATGGGTGGTCGGACCTGCGCGAGCCGAAGTCTTTGAGAATGTCGGCCTCCGATGATGCAAGACGCACTTGTCTTCGTATTGGCTTGCCGTGTGTTTTGCCGCAGTGCCAGAAGCGGAATGGCACACTCTCCGTGCTGTCGCACCGAACTGACATCAAGCCGGTGCACTAGCCACTCGGCGCAAGACCCGAGCAGATCGGGTCAGCTTTGACGTCCTGAAATCGCGTGAAGTTCGCGCGCTTTTCTTGAGGCCAAGAAACGCCAATTTTTCGCCGCGCAAAACTCTTCCCCTCCCGCAGGAACGGTCATCTCGTGCAACCTGTCCAATCGAGCAAATCCAGAATGAGCGGCCAGGACTCGGAGATAAGGACATCCCGCACATGAAAACCGAAGAGAACCGGATTTCGGACTTGGAACTCGAGGCCGAGGACGCGGCTGCGCTGGAGGCGTTGAAGGCAACGGCGAGCATGCTGCCGGCCCTGCCGCCGGACGGCATGGTCCTGATCCCGCTGCGCTATCTGGTACTGTTTCCCGGCATGATTGCGCCGATCAGCCTGGGGCGGCATGCGTCGATCGCAGCGGCGGAGGAAGCGGTGCGGCGCGATTATCCGGTGGGGCTGATCTTGCAGCGGGATCCGGAGCTGGAAAGCCCGACGTCCGAGCAGCTATATCGCATCGGCACCGTGGCGACGGTGCTGCGCTATATCACAGGACAGGACAGCACCAATTATCTGGTGTGCCAGGGCGAACAGCGGTTTCGCATCATCGAGTTCCTCGACGGTTATCCCTTCCATGCCGCGCGCGTGCAGCAGTTGCCGGACGCCGAGGAACACTCACCCGACATCCAGGCGCGCCTGATCCAGTTGAAGGAACGCTGCGCGGAAATCCTCGGCTTGTTGCCGCAGGCGCCGGCCGAACTGACTGGCGCGACGGAAAACATGACGTCGGCCGCTGCGCTCACCGACTTCGCTGCGGGCTTGCTCGACCTGCCCCTTCCGCAGAAGCAGGACATCCTCGAGACGCTGGATTTGCAGCAGCGCATGGACAAGGTGCTGGAGCACATGACGCGCCGCATCGAGGTGCTGCGGCTGTCGCAACAAATCAACGAGCAAACCAAAGAGCGCATCGATGATCGCCAGCGCGAGTATTTGTTGCGCGAACAAATGAAGACGATCCAGAAGGAGCTGGGTGAAGGCGAGGGCGCAGCAGACGATGTACAGGAGCTGGGCGAGGCGATTGCGCGCGCCGGCATGCCGGACGAAATCTCGAAGCATGCGCGCAAGGAATTGCATCGGCTTGAGCGCATGTCGGAAGCATCGGCCGAGTACTCGATGCTCTACACCTATCTCGAATGGGTCAGCGAACTGCCATGGTCGACGCTGACCGAGGACCGCATCGATATTGCCGAGGCACGCCGCATCCTGGATGAGGACCACTTCGGCCTGCAAAAGGTCAAGCGCCGCATTCTCGAATACCTCGCGGTACGCAAGCTCAACCCGGCAGGCCGCAGCCCCATCCTGTGCTTCGTCGGGCCGCCCGGCGTCGGCAAGACATCGCTGGGACAGAGCATCGCGCGTGCGACCGGCCGCAAGTTTGCGCGCGTGAGCCTGGGCGGCGTGCATGACGAAGCGGAAATCCGGGGCCATCGCCGCACCTATATCGGTGCTCTGCCAGGCAATGTTATCCAGGCCATCCGCAAGGCCGGTGCGCGCAACTGCGTGATGATGCTCGACGAGATGGACAAGCTCGGCAGCGGCATCCAGGGCAGCCCCGCTTCCGCATTGCTGGAAGTGCTGGACCCGGAGCAGAACGTGAGCTTCCGCGACAACTATCTCGCACAGCCGTTCGACCTGTCGAAAGTGATGTTCATTGGCACCGCCAACATGCTCGACACGATTCCGGGGCCCTTGCTCGACCGCATGGAAGTGATCCGCCTGCCCGGCTACACAGAAGAGGAAAAGGCGCAGATCGCGCGCCGCTACCTCGTCGCCCGCCAGCTCGAAGCGAACGGGCTGACGCCGCAGCAATGCAGCATCAGTGATGGCGCCATTCATGCATTGATCCGCGACTACACGCGCGAGGCGGGCGTGCGCAACCTCGAGCGCGAAATCGGCAACCTGTTCCGCCATGTCGCGATGCGCATCGCGGAAGGGACTGCGCAGCAGATGTGGATCAATGCGAGCGACCTGGAGGACATCCTGGGCGCGAAGAAATTCGAGAGCGAGCTGGCAATGCGCACCAGCCTGCCGGGTGTTGCCACCGGCCTTGCCTGGACACCGGTCGGCGGCGACATCCTCTTCATCGAAGCCAGCCGTACCCCCGGCACCGGCAAGCTCATCCTTACCGGACAGCTCGGCGATGTGATGAAGGAAAGCGCGCAGGCGGCACTGACGCTGGTCAAGGCGCATTGCACTGAACTACAGGTGGATGCGGAGGTCTTCGACAAGAATGACATCCATGTGCATGTGCCGGCCGGTGCCATGCCCAAGGATGGCCCGAGTGCCGGGGTGGCGATCTACATCGCACTGGCCTCCCTGATGCGCGACAAACCGGTCAACAATGCCTGCGCGATGACCGGCGAAATCAGCCTGCGCGGGCTGGTGCTGCCGGTCGGCGGCATCAAGGAAAAAGTGCTGGCCGCCTTGCAGGCTGGCATCAAGATCGTGATGCTGCCGGCACGCAATCAGAAGGACTTGGATGAGATACCGCAAGAGGCGCGCGAACAACTGCAATTCGTGTGGCTGGAAACGGTCGACGACGCAATGCGCCATGCAATCGGCAACGTGATTATCGGAGGTGACGTATGAAAAGGGAGACGAGAAAGGAATCGAGCAGGGAGCTGGATACGCTACGTGGAAAGCGTGAACCCAGTGCACTGGTTGCCGCGGAAGACAGGCCGGTGGTCGACAGGATGGATGTCGTGGATCAGCCGCTTTCCTGGCCGCGGCCCGGCGACCTGTCCGGCATGTTTTCCTTCCGCTATTCCTGCACCGAGATCTACTCGCAGGATGGCAACATCCATGTGAAGACGAAACAGACCCGTTACCAGGACGGCCGCCTGACCAAGGAGGAATGCGAGGGTACGCTCGATGGCCGCGCTTATGAGCGCATGGTCAACGAAGTACAGGGTTTGTTCCTGAGCCAGATCGGGAACTTCATGAAGCTGCTGTACGCGCCATTTGCATCGCGTTCACGCAGGCACGACGAATAAGAGCCTGTTTGAAGACCTACTGCGCGGGCCGGGTTTAGTCGGGGGCACCAGGCCCAGCGATGCTCGTCTCCCTTGCAGGGCATGTATGCGCTTGCAGGCGCATACCGCTTCGCAGGTGGGCAGCGCGCTGCCCGAATTCCCTGCTGCGCCCTCACGTACGACGGCGCTACTTAGGCTGGGTGCCCCGGCTCGGCGTCCTCACTCGGCGCCCCCACCCAAACTCGGGCCGCTCGCTACGGTTCCAAACAGGCTTTCAGAGTGGCACGTCGCCCGCCTCCGCCGAACGACTCCCCGCCAGCGGCGGATTGCTGGCACCCCGGTAGGCGAACACGACCGAGTTCTTGACTGCGCTGCCTGCGTTCCTGCCTGCCGCGTGGAACAGCAGGCTGTGGAAAAACACCACGTCGCCTTGTTCCAGTTCCAGCGCATGGCCTTGGGCGAACAGTGCCTGGTTCGCTTCAACGTCGGGCCGCAGGAAATCCAGTTCGTCGAGCTGCTCGCGTCCGATATCAAGCCGGTGGGAGCCGGGGATCACCTGTAGCGCGCCGTTGCCTTTCGTTTCCCGGCCGAGCGCCAGCCAGACCGAGATCAGCTCCGGCCGTGCAAACGACCAGTAGCGGATATCGCGATGCCAGCCGGTCGCGGTGCCGAAGTCCGGATGTTTGGTCATGACGCTGTTGTGGTGCGCGAGCGTCAGGCAAATGCGTTCGCCCAGCAATTGCTGCAGCCATGTCACCAGACGCTCCTCCTCCGCCCACTGGCGAAAACAGACATGCCGCTGATAGGCGCTGCGCAGGCGGCGCACCGTCCGTCCGCCGGGCGCCTCCAGCGAGCTCGGTGCGCCGGGGTAGCCGAGTTCGGCTTCGTACTCAACCGGGGCGACCTCTTCGCGCAAATGCGCGCGCGTCACCGCCAGCATCTCCTCGCATGCTGTGGGTGAAGCCAGCTTCCTGAAGATCAGGTAACCGTCACGATGGAATTGTTCGATTTGAGTTGCGGATAGCGGCGGTACGGCAGCGGTCATGCATTCCCCAGGGTAATTCTGATGGCGAAGCCGTTATTGTGCGCCTTCCGGAAATTATTTTCCGAACAACTTTTTCACTGCGCTGCCCAGACCTTCGACGCCGCTGCCCAATCCCTTCGCGAGTCCCTCGATGCTGATACCGAGCGATTTTGCCAGTGCGACGCCGACCTGCAGCGCGAAGCTGTCGTTGAGCGAGAATTTCGGATCGTTCAGGTCTCCGTCCAGCGTGAAGTCGATGGTGATGCGGTCGTCGCGGTCCTTCATCCCGGCGATCACCGCCTGCCGCGGCAGGCCCATGAAGGTGCCGAATGCACCGCCACCGGCAGCCAGTTCCAGCCCGCTCAGCGTGACCGAGCCCGGCGCATGCAACCGGTTCTTGCGCACCGAGGATTTCAGCTTCAGGTCCAGTGCGCCACGCTTTACGCCGGCTTCCGACGCCTTGATCAGGTAGGGCTGGAATGCCACCAGGTCGACGCCTTGCAGCTTGGTCGCGATCTCTGAATTTTTCGCACCCAGTTCAGTCCAGCCGTCGATGGACAGCTTGCCGTTGCGCTGCACGCCCTTCACCGTGGCGTCCAGCATGATGTGCGTGCGGCTTGCCAGCGCGGGCAGGCGCAGGTCATCGACCTTCGCATGCAACTGCTCCAGCCGGGTCTTGTGCGCAGGTTGGCGCACGGTGGCGTCGAAGAATTCCAGCACGCCGTCGCGCAGTTCGATGGTGCCGATGCTGATCTCCGGCATGGCGGACGGTGCATCGCCTTTGCGCTTGGCCGGCGTTTCCAGCAGGCTGGGCAGCAGCCGGACCTTGCCTTCGCGCGTGCGCACGGCGGACACATAGGCTTGCTCGACCGTGATGCGCGACACATGCACGCGGGCGGTGAACAGGCCGAGCAGGTCGGGGCGAACCACGACGCGCTCGGCGCGCAACGTGTCGGCCGCAGGCCAGCCTTTCGGTGCGCGAATGCGGATGCCGTGGATCTGCACGCTGGACCAGCCTAGGGTGATATCGCGGATTTCGCTGTCTGCTCCCAGCGCCTGTTCCACCTGCGCCTTCAATATCCCGGCCGCAAAGTGGAGGCCGACCGCAGCTGCGCCGCCGAGTACCGCAAACACGATGCCGGCAACGATGAGGGCACGTTTGAGTCTGTTGTTCTTCATTCCCGATTCACGCATGAAAAGCGCTGCATCCGCGCCAATACTGGCGGCGAGTACGGCCGCGCTGGGTAGCGGCATGGCGCAATGGACGCGATGATGACAGGCGCAGACCTTACTGCAAGATGTTCAGCGGCGCAACCCGCACCCGGCCTCGTAAAAGACAGCGAGCCACACAGTTTCTTCGCCTTCCCGGGTCCATTCGACCCGGTGCCGCTCATGCGCGGCAATATGCACATGACTCCCCGGCACAAGGTGCACCACGCGGTTGCCTTCTTCGAAGCGCAGGCTGGCTTCGCCTCGCAGGAGCAGCACCCATTCGTCTTCCTCCTGGTCGTACCAGAAACCCGGCGGCGAGCTGTGGCCCTTCGATACGATCCTTTCGATGCGGGTGTTGCCTCCTGCAGCCAGCACATCGACGGCTTCCGTCGGCAGCACGGCAGGGATGTGTTCAAAGAGATTGCCTGACCTCATTGTGCAGCTTTCCTTTCTGTTGTCTGTTGCATCACTTTCCGCGAAATTCCGAATTTAATTCGAAAATGCGCGCAATGAGGAAATAAACAATGGGAACTTCACTGTTTCCATGAAAAGAACGCAAGATAATTTTCCGCAACTTTCTCCATAATCCACTTCCGTGAAACATCCAGTTCACACGGAATGGCATGGTCCGACATGATCGGGGCGCCATGGAGAGATACTTAATCGAGGAAAAACAATGCACCTGAACAAGATTATCAGCGGCCTCGTCCTGATGGGCATGGTCGGCACCGCAGCAGCCCAGGAAGTCGTCGTCAAGATTGGCCACAGCGGCCCGTTGTCCGGCTCGCAGTCCTTCTCCGGCAAGGACAATGAAAACGGCGTGCGCCTGGCGATCGAAGAACTGAATGCCAAGCCGATCACCGTCGGTGGCAAGAAGGTCAAGTTCGAACTGCTGTCCGAAGACGACCAGGCCGATCCGAAATCCGGCGTGAACGCTGCACAGAAGCTGATCGACAACGGCGTCAAGTTCGTCGTCGGTCCGTACAACTCCGGCGTTACGATCCCGGCATCGCGCGTGTATAACGACGCCGGCGTGTTGGTGGCGACCGTTGCATCCAACCCGAAGATTACCGAGCAAGGTTACAAGAACCTGTACCGCATCAACGCCAGCGATTCCCAGCTCGGCGGCAAGATGGCACTGTACGCTGCCAAGGAACTCAAGCTCAAGACCGTTGGCGTGATCGATGACCGCACCGCATTCGGCCAGGGCGTTGCCGAAGAGTTCAAGAAGCAGGCGAAAGCCTCCGGCCTGAACGTCGTTGCACATGAGTTCACTACCGACAAGGCATCGGACTTCACCTCCATCCTGACCAGCATGAAGTCGAAGAAGGTCGAAGCGATCTTCTTTGGTGGCTATGCACCGCAAGGCGGCCCGATGGCCCGCCAGATGAAGCAGCTGGGCCTCAACGCCAAGCTGCTCGGCGGCGACACCATCTGCGTGGCAGAAATGGGCAAGCTCGGCGGCGACGCTGTAGGCGACAACGTGCTGTGCGCACAGGGCGGCGCGATCCTCGACAAGGCAGCTGCCGGTCCCGAGTTCAAGGCCAAGTACAAGAAGCGCTTCAACCAGGATCCGGACGTCTACGCCGCTTCGTTCTATGACGGCATGAACATGTATGCCGAAGCGATGAAGAAGGCCAATTCGGTCGAAGCTCCGAAGGTCGGCGCTGAAATCTCGAAAGGCACCTTCAAGGGCGTCGCCGGCACCTATGCCTTCGATGAGAAGGGCAACATGAAGCAATCGCCGGTCACCGTGTTTACGTTCAAGAACGGCCAGCCGTCGCCGCTGACCAGCTACTGATCTGACGGTTCATCACGGGGCGTTGGTCGGCTCGTAACACGAAGCACGGTCACCTCCGGTTGTGAAAAAGCAAGCAAGGGAGCGTCGCGCATTCAGCGCGCCGCTCCTTTTCTTTTTTGTCGTATTCCGGAGGAATCCTTATTCCAAGACTTTTCGAACATTGATTCTATTGTCAAAATGGCAGCCACCCCTATTCTGAGGCATCATTCTGTGACTTCCGGTATTCATGCCGGAACTGCCCGTTCCATGGGTCATCCAACTATTGTTTATATTGCACATGCACTCCGGGCTCAGAAAGCCGGAGCCGGCCTGCCAGTATTGGCCAGCGCGTATGCAACATGAGGAGGAAAGCGGCGTGTCGAGCACATTTGTTCAATGGTTCTCCAGCACCGGGTTCACACCGCAAGGCGACGGCTACCTGTGGGCGCCGGAACTCCTGTGGATCTACCTGATTTCTGACGCGACGATCGGCATTGCCTTCTACTCCATTTCGGCCGCACTCCTTTATTTCGTCTTCACGCGCATCAATATCCAGTTCAACTGGATTTACGTGATGTTCGCGATTTTCATCTTCGCTGCCGGGACTATCCACTTCATCAAGATCTGGACCATCTGGCATCCGGTCTACTGGTTCGACGCTGGTGTACGAGCGATTGCCGCCGTGGCGTCGATCGCGACGGCCATCCTGCTATGGCCGTTGATACGCAAGGCGGCGCCATTGCCAGGGACCGACAAATTGCGCGAAGTGATCAACCAGCTGGAACATGAGATCGCCGAACGCCGCAACGCCGAGGGCGCACTGCGCCAATCGCAGGCAACGCTGCGCGAGCTGGCCGCGTACCAGGAACGCATCCGGGAAGACGAACGCAAGCGCATAGCGCGCGAAGTGCATGACGAGCTGGGCCAGAACCTGCTCGCGCTGCGCCTGGACGTGGCGACGCTGCATGCACGCGCCGGCGACCGGCATCCCCTGCTGAAGGAGCGGACTGCGGCGGCGCTGGAGCATATCGACACCACGATGAAATCGATCCGCACGATCATGAACAACCTGCGTCCGCCGGTGCTGGACCTTGGCCTGCAGGCTGCGATCGACTGGCAGGTGAAGCAGTTCGAGCGGCGCAACGGCATCCCGTGCGAACTGAAGATGAACGATGATGGGCAGGAAGTGGCGGATGCGCAGGCGACCGCCGTCTTCCGCATTCTCCAGGAATCGCTGAACAACATCGGCCGCCATGCGCACGCAACGCAAGTGCAAGTCGAACTGCGTATCGACGACAAGCAACTGTGGATGACGATCCAGGATAACGGTATCGGCATGTATCCGAGCGACCGCCGCAAGGTGCGCCGATTCGGGCTGATCGGCATGCAGGAACGTGTTGCCATGCTCGGCGGCGAACTCAGGATCGAGAGCAAGCCGGGGCAGGGCACGCTGCTGCAGATGTCAATCCCGATGCACATCGGCACCGACCGCCTCGAAGCAATGACTGGCTGAGCCGGGGACCAGTTTCTTCGGCAGTAATGACCCCGGCAGCCATGCTGGGCAGCTACGGAGCAAACGAACACCATGAGCCCGACCGCACCCTCCACCAATAAGGTCGCCCCGGGCGCAGCCGAGATCGGCCTGCGTCATGTCACCGACGAACTTCCCGGCATTTCCCGCGTGGCGGTCAGGAACGGTTTCCGCTACGTCGATGCCGACGGCAAGCCGGTGGATGACGACGCGACACTAGCGCGCATCAAATCCCTCGTGATTCCTCCGGCCTGGACCGACGTATGGATCAGCCCATGGGCGAACGGCCATATCCAGGCCACCGGCCGCGATGCGAAACGGCGCAAGCAGTATCGTTACCACCCGCGCTGGCGCAGCGTACGAGACGAGGCGAAGTATGAACGCATGACCGGCTTCGGCAAGGCGTTGCCGAGGAACCGCAGGCGGGTGGACGAAGACCTGAAGAGGCCCGGACTGCCGCGCGAAAAGATCATTGCCACCATCGTCCACCTCCTGCAGGCCACCATGATGCGCATCATTCGCCGTGTACGCGAGCTGCCCGGACAGGAGCTCTTCCAGTATGTGGATGACGACGGCTGCCAGCGCTCGGTCGGCTCGGCTGACGTCAATGACTACCTGCGTTCACTGACCGGGGAGGACTTCACGGCAAAGGATTTCCGCACCTGGTCCGGTACCGTGCTCGCAGCGCTGGCGCTGCAGGAGTATGAGAAGTTCGACTCGGAGGTGCAGGCGCGCAAGAACATCGTGCGCGCGATCGAAACTGTCTCCGAACGTCTGGGCAACACGCCGTCGATCTGCCGCAAATGCTATGTCCATCCGGCGGTCATCGAATCCTATCTCGACGGTACGATGCTCGATGCCTTGCGGCAGACTGCGCGCGAGGAGTTGATGCAAGAGCTGCATGCGCTGAGCCCCGAAGAAGCCGCGGTGGTGGCCTTGCTGCAGCAGCGACTGCAGAACGCCGCGCCGCCGGCTGCCGCAAAGCGCAAGCGAGGCTCCCGTGCACGCGCGTAAAGATGTAATAATCGCGCTCTGTTCCAACCTTCCCATGACATTGCCATGATTCTCGAACTCGCCGATATCCGTATCCAGCCAGGCAAACAAGCCGAATTCGACGCCGCCATCCAGCGCGGACTCGACCAGGTGATCTCCAAAGCCAAGGGCTTCCAGGGGTATAAGGTCAACAAGGGTATCGAATCGCCGGAGCGCTACGTGCTGACGATTTTCTGGGATACGCTGGAAAACCATACCGTCGATTTCCGCCAGTCCCCGGCCTTCCAGGAGTGGCGCGCGATTGTCGGACCGTACTTCGCAGCACCGCCGGTCGTCGAGCATTTCACCCTGCTCGCCAAGTCGTCCTGAGCGTCAGGGGGGGCAGGCGTGCCCCCGCACCGAGGAGATTCAGCGTGCAAATGGATCTGCAGGATTTGCAGGAATTCAACTCATTTGGCATTGCGGAGTGATATGATCTTGACTCTCCCCCAAGCGAAACGATGATCAAGAATGTCTCTCAACGTTGATCCTGTCACCCTGACGTTGCTTGTGCTGCTGGCCGCGCTGCTTACCGGCATCATCGTTTACGCCATCAAGGCCAGAAACAAGGCACGCCGCACGCAACGCGACATCGCCGCCATCCGCGCCGTGATCCTCGACTACTTCCGCCGCAGCGGCGTCGAAGTGACTGTCGATGCCGCTCCGCTGGATAACAGCGGCATGTATACGGCCGTGGTCGAATCCGAGCCGATGAAGCGGTTCCGCTTGTCGCACATCATCGAAATGACGCTGCGCGAGCATGTGCGCCGGGCCTGCAGCCTCGAGCTCGACAAGGTGTACTGGCGCTTCCCGATCAAGGAAGCAGCGCAGGCGGTGCAATCTGTCATCGTGCCGGATGCCGGGGGCAACGCCGTCGGCACCGACAATGCAAGCGCAACACCCGACGGCGAAGACAAGAAACCGGAAGAGACGTCGGACGAATACATCAACGAAGGCCTGGAAAACTACCGCCACATCCCGAAGCCCGAAGTGACCGAACTGTCCTGGGAAAACTTCGAAGAGGCGGCGACCACCATCACCGGCCGCGACAAGAAGGACGGGCAAGCGGACAGTTAAGCACCAAGCTGCCTTCACTTCGCCGCTTCCGCTCTGTCGTTGCATCCGCAGCAGATTTCCTTCAATTTCGATGCAGTGTCGTCACGAATGCAGTCGGCGGCCACCAAGCCAGTAACTCGCTGCGTGAAGCTTGCTTCAAGTTAAATCGAACGCATCGCGCTTGGCCACCCTTCATCGCCCTCCATGACGGCCCGGGAACTACTCGCCGTTATCACTTGACTAACTTGACCCTAAACGGTTTCGCGTCCTGTTGCATGGCGGGTACGTCGACGTGCCCCTCCTTTTCTGTGCGACGGACAACAGGCGTTCCAGCGCAATGGAGGACACACGATGCAAGATCAAGCAGTCAGTTCCGGCCCCGCGGGCAGCACACAGCATCCCTTGCCGCCCCTCAACGAAGAAACATCCGCCCTTCAAACTTCTCCGCAGTATCCCCGAGCCACCTCCGGTTATGACGTCTATTACCGGGCCGATGCGCTCGGTCGCGCAGCGCAGCTGGCAAAAGCGCTCGGCTGGTTCAGTATCGGCCTGGGTATCGCACAGGTTCTCGCACCAGGCGGTGTATCGCGCCTGATTGGCACGCAGCAGCATCCACGCCTGCTGCGCGCACTGGGTGCGCGGGAGATCATGAACGGCGTCGGCATCCTGCGCCAACGTCAGTCTTCCGGCTGGTTATGGACGCGCGTGGCGGGGGATGCGATGGACCTGGCGCTGCTGGGCATGGCAGCGCGCTCGCCGCTAAGCCAGCGCCGACGGCTGAACCTTGCGACGGCGGCGGTGGCGGGTGTCGCGGTTCTCGACGTCATTTCCAGCATGGAGAACGCACGGCGCGAACGCATCGAGCAGGGCAAGAAGCCGGAGACCGAACTGCATATGACGAAGAGCATCACGATCAATCGTCCGGCGGATGAATGCTATCGCTTCTGGCACGACTTCGAGAGCTTCCCGCGTTTCATGCAGCATCTGGAGTCGGTGAAGATCACCGGCGACAACCGCACGCACTGGCGGGCAAAGGGGCCGGCCGGCACCAGCTTCTCGTGGGATGCTGAACTGATTGCCGACGAGCCGAATCAATACCTCGCCTGGCGTTCCATCGAGGGCTCCGGCATCGACAATTCCGGCAGCGTGCGCTTCGAGCGTGCACCGGGCGGGCACGGCACCATCGTGCGCGTCGAGCTGCACTACGTGCCACCGGCGGGCATGGCGGGGGCGATGCTTGCCAAGCTGTTCGGCGAAGAGCCGTCCCAGCAGATCGATGAAGACCTGCGTCGCTTCAAGTGGCTCATCGAGACCGGGGAGATCCCGACCACCATCGGGCAGCCGTCGGGACCGCGCGGCGTGATCGGCCGTCTAATGAGGGTGTTATGAACTAGGGAAGGGGGCGTGTTCCGTCGAGAAGGGATGCATTGCTAGGCGCGGTGCGCCGCTCAGGCCGGGCGCCTGCGCAAGCGCTGCAACAACGCAAGGCGTCCCTTCTCGACCGAACCCGGAGGGCGGCCCCGATAACCGGCCGCCTGCGGTGTTGCAGCTCCTTGCCGTGGAACCACCACGGCGTGTCGCTGCGCCTTGCATTCGGTCGGTTATCGGGGCCGCGCGCCCCCTTCCCTAGTTCATAACACCCTCAATGCAAAGGAGCACCGGGATGAGAGCAAACGTCTGGCATGGCAAGCGGGATGTCCGCATCGATAATGTTCCCGACCCGCAGATCCTCAATCCGCGCGACGCCATCGTGCGCATCACCTCGACGGCGATCTGCGGCTCCGACCTGCACTTGTATAACGGCTTCGTGCCGACGATGGAGAAGGGCGACATCATCGGTCATGAATTCATGGGCGAGATCGTCGACATCGGCAGCGAGGTCAAGACGCTGAAGATCGGCGACCGCGTGGTGGTGCCATTCCCTATCGCCTGCGGTAATTGCTTCTTCTGCCACGAGCAGCTGTATTCGGTGTGCGAGAACTCGAACCCGAATGCGGCCATGGCGGAAAAGATGTGGGGCCATTCCCCCTCTGGGATCTTCGGCTATTCGCACCTGACAGGCGGTTATGCGGGCGGGCAGGCAGAATATGCGCGCGTGCCGTTTGCTGATGTCGGACCGATCAAGATCCCGGACGGCATGACCGATGAACAGGTGCTGTTCCTGTCCGACATCCTGCCCACCGGTTACATGGCCGCGGAAGCTTGCGAAATCAAACCCGGCGCGGTGGTTGCCGTGTGGGGTTGCGGGCCGGTCGGCCTGTTCGCCATCCAGAGCGCCTACCTGCTTGGTGCAGAGCGGGTGATCGGCATCGACCGTTTCCCGGAGCGCTTGCGCATGGCGCGTGAAAAGGTAAAGGCCGAAACGCTGGACTATGAAGAGGTGGATGTCGCCACCGCATTGAAGGAAATGACCGGCGGGCGCGGGCCGGACGCCTGCATTGATGCGGTCGGCATGGAAGCCCACGGCATGGGCTTCATGGGTGCCTATGACAGGGTCAAACAGGCACTCGCCGTGGAGACCGATCGCCCGATCGCGCTGCGGCAGGCGCTGATGGCATGCCGCAACGGCGGTGTAGTATCGATCCCCGGCGTGTATGGCGGCTTTCTCGACAAGGTGCCGATGGGCTCGGTGATGAACCGCTCGCTGACGATCAAGACCGGGCAGACGCATGTGCAGCGCTACATGAAGCCGCTGCTGGATCGCATCCAGAAGGGCGAGATCGACCCGACCTTCGTGATCACGCACACGCTGCCGCTGGACGATGCGCCGTACGGCTTCGACATCTTCTGCAACAAGCAAAACGATTGCATCAAGGTGGTGCTGAAACCGTAAGTGCTCAGGGTCTGTGTAAGTACCGTAGCGAGCGGTCTGAGTGTGGGCGCTCGCGACCAATCCGGGCTGCGCAGCAGGCTTTCAAACGGAGTCTCACCGCTGCGCCATGGAAGCGAGCAGGCGCCCGAATTCCTTCGCGGGCAGCGGGCGACTTACAAGATACCCCTGATAGCTGTCGCAACCCAGCGAGCGGAGGAAGGAGAGCTGTTGCTCGTTCTCCACGCCTTCTGCCAGCACCTTGAGCCCGAGCGAGTGTCCCATCGCCACGATGGTGGCGGCGATCGCACAGTCATCCTGGCTGTGCGGAATATCGTCAACGAAGCTCTTGTCGATCTTCAGCACGTCGAGCGGGAAACGCTTCAGGTACGCCAGCGATGAATAGCAGGTGCCGAAGTCGTCGATGGCAAGCCGCACACCCAGTTCGCGCAGGCGGTGCAGCAAATGCGCGACATCCAGTTCACGTTCCATCAGCGCGCCTTCCGTTACTTCCAGTTCCAGCGCAGCGGCAGGGAAGCCGGTCTCCGACAGGGCTTTCGCCACGGTGTCGCCGATCTCGCCCTGGATGAACTGGCGTGGTGCGATATTGACTGCCAGCGTGATCGGCGGCAGGCCGGCATCCAGCCATTGCTTGCCCTGCTTGCAGGTCTGCCTCAGCATCCATTCGCCGATACTGTCGATCAGTCCCGTTGTCTCCGCCACGGGGATGAAACGTCCCGGCGGAATCAGGCCTTCGAGCGGGTCCTGCCAGCGCACCAGTGCTTCGGCACCCACCACACGACCGGTCGCGATATTGAGCTGTGGCTGGTAGAACACGCGCAGCTCTCCCTGTTCGATTGCCCGGTGCAGGCGCGTCTCCAGGTCGATGCGTTCGCGTGCTGCATAGGTGAGGCTTTGCGAGAAATAGCGGAAGCAGCTGCGTCCTTCATTCTTGGCCTGATACAGCGCCGCATCGGCATGCTGCAACAGGTCGTGGGTCGTCGTGCCATGCTCCGGGAAGAGACTGATGCCGATGCTCACGCCGATGCGTACCTCCGCCCCATTGGACAAAGTCCAAGGACGGCTCAGGCTGGACATGATATCGCTCGCGACGACCGCCGCATCTTCGGGCTGTGCGATCTTCTGGAGCATGACTGTGAATTCGTCGCCGCCCAGACGGGCGACGGTATCCATGCCGCGCAGCCGCGACATCAGGCGCTCGGCCACCTGTTGCAGCAATTCGTCGCCGGCTGCATGGCCGAAGCTGTCGTTGACATCCTTGAAGCGATCCAGGTCCAGCATCAGCAGCGCCAGCTGCGAATTCTCGCGTTGTGCGACGCGTATCCCGTGCTCGAGGTGCGACAGCAGCAGCAAGCGGTTCGGCAGTTGCGTCAGCGCGTCGTGGTGCGCAAGAAAATCGAGTTTGGTCTCGGACGCCTTGAGACGCGAAATATCGGCAAACACGCCGACGTAATTGACGACCGCACCGGCATCGTTTTTCACCTGGCTGATACTTAGCAGCTGCGGGTAAACGTCGCCATTCTTGCGGCGGTTCCAGATCTCACCGCGCCAGTGGCCTGTCGTTGCAATGCTGTTCCACATCTCCTGGTAGAACTCCGGCGCGTGACGCCCGGAGCTCAGGATCTTCGGCTTCCTGCCGACGACTTCTTCTTCTGTGTAACCGGTAATGTCGCAGAAGGCGCGGTTGACCATCACGATGCGCCGTTCACCGTCCGTCATCACCACGCCTTCGCGTGTCGTCTCGAACACCGCAGCGGCCTGGCGCAGGCGCTGCTCGGCACGCCGGCTTTCGCTCAGGTCCATGGTGGTGCCGGAAACCAGCACGGGTTCGCCGGCATCGTTCCGTTTGATCATGTAGCGCAACAGGACCGGGACATAATGGCCATCCTTGTGCTGCAGGCGCACTTCGACCGCGCAGCCCTGCTTGCCCTGTTCCAGTGCATCGTCGAACAGCTGCTCCGCATGCGTACGATCGTCCGGATGCATTAACCTTCGCCACAGCCCGGAATCGGCCGACAGTTCATACATGGCGTATCCCAGCATCTCCCAGCAGCGCGGCGAATAGTAGATGGTGTCATTGACCCGATCCCAGTCCCACCAGCCGTCATTGCTGCCTTCGAGCACGCGCTCGAGGCGCTCGCGGTAATGCGTGGAGGCGGCCATCGCCTGGAGCAGCGACCGGTGCCAGGTTTTCAGCAACAGATAGAGAAGGGCAGCGGTGACAGCGATGAACAACAAGCCCTTGAGCACGCTCGCGCGCTCGAATTGCTCGGGATTGGAAAAGACAATGAAGAGCAGGCGATCCGAACCGGCAATCCAGGCGGCAGCAAACAAGGCGTACAGCAGTACGATGCCAGCCGGACTACGCAGCGTATGCCTCCCTTTTCGGCCGATCTTGTTTTTCATGGCTGCATGTGGATCAGTGCGATTCCTCGACTCACTATAGCAGCACGGAAAAAGCATCGCGTGAAACTATTTGTAATCGTTATGCAAAGTCTCTCATCAATGCGAAAAGTCGGGCGCGCTGTTATGGTGCTACTGGCTCATCGACGCGGTCTTGAGCGATGCGATCGCGTGCTTTTCGTCAGCGGCGGAATGCCGTGCGGGCTGGCGGCCAAGACGTGCATTCACTCCATAACACAGCACAATCAACTGCGCCGTTACATTGAGCCCCGCGACGGCAGCAAACAGCGTGCTTTTCACGACATAGAGTGCATACAGGATTGTGACCATTGCAATGGCAATCCACCCGCCCCAGGACAGCAGCGAGATCGACATGCGCGCATCGGGGTCGCGGTGATATTTCAGGATCTGGGGGACATACAAGGCCGAGGCGGCAATGCCGGACGCGCCGTACAACACACTTAATATCTGTTCCATCTTCTTCCGGGCATGACGCCGCTTATTTGCGTCACGCACCGTGGTGTGGTGCGGCTCGCGTCGCGATTGTAAATCCGGTTTGCCCGGCATTAACAATGCACCGGTGAAAAGTGTGAAGAGGCGTCGCGAAGCCGCGACAGCTTGTTAGCTCGGCATATCTGCTCGACATGCCAAAGCTGCAAAGGGCGCTTGTATAAAACGCTTTGCATAGGCGCTATGCCGATGCGGCATGCGCGACGCGCAGCAAGCTGCTTCGCCTGCCATCGTGGGTGAAGCAGCGTTCTCGGACTGACTGCGGTACTGCGCAAGAATCCGCTGACTGCAACACGCTCATGCACCGCTCAGCGCGCTACATGAAAGGCTGCCTTGGGATGCATTGAGGGCCGCGTACCGCAGGCAGGAAGAGGCCGTGCAGGTCAGCCGAAATAGGGATCGGACGGATCGGTGTGATGATCCTTGTTCCATTGCTGGAGCGACGAGTCGGAACCGCTCATGCCGGAGCCACCGCCACTCATCCCTGTGCCGGCGCAGCCGGCCAGCATCATGATTACCAGAATGACAGGAAGGGTTTTCATTGCAAACTCCATTGAAAGCATCTTTGATTACTCCTCCCTTGCACTACTCTGTTCGCTTCCACTATAGGCAGGGGCCTTTCGAATAACCAGCCGTGAATGGTGCAGCGCACTAAAGCTTGACGCATCTCAAAGAGGTTGAATTCTCGGATATGGACGCGAGGCGGACTCGGGAGGAAACGCTCCGTCAGCCCACCCTTTGCCAAGGAAAATGGTGTGCGTGTTAGGTGATCCAGAGGTTGAAGACTGGATCTCGCTCGAGCGGATCGCTGGAGCGCGACGAAGCTCCGGAACCCATATCTCCGCTGGAATAGCCGCCGGTGCCGGCACAGCCAGCGAGCAAGGTGATTAACGCGGTAACGATCAGTGCTTTCATTGCATACCTCCAAAAAGCCCGTGCGGGCGTTGGAACAAGGAAGTACCAATATAGGCAGCCTCAGTCGAGGCAGAACCTGCACGACGGCGGACTATGATGCGTCGCAAAAAATGCTCGACTACTTCAGCAATGTCCTTGCAATCTCCAGCGCCTGCTCCTCCGCAGCCTGCTCTGTAGGAAAGGTCGTTTCCACGGCGACACGGTGATAGGGGAAGAGCGGGGTACGGTGCATGGGATTGGGCGAGGGGCCGTATATGGTCACATAGGCTGCCCAGCCTTCACCCTCCACCAGTTGTATGCCGGCGTATTCGATTTCATATTCGCCGATGAATTCGGAGGGCATGGCACTCTCGCGTTACGCACAACTTGACGTAAAGGGGCAGTCCGCAACAGCGTCGTGTGCTAATGTGGAAGCGGTATCTGCAGGCTGCTGACAGCAGGGGAGAACAACAATGCCAGTCTATGAATATACGCGTCGCGGGGGACAACGCCTCACCTATACCATTGAGTACGATCAAGGAGAGTATTTCATCCACCGTAACGGGCAGATGAAGAAAGCCTTTCCGGATGCATTGGCCGCAGGCATGGCACCGCATGAAGCATCTGCCGACCTGATGCTGCGCATGGCAATCGCCGATATTGAAGCGCTGAACGGAATGGAAGAGTAGTCGCCGGCCAGTGCAGCGAATGTCCGCACGATGGCGCAGACGGTGAGTGCAGGAAGGCGGCCGCCGCTGCATGCGTCGACCGCTTGTGCACTAAGGCCTTTGCGAAGGCATGAGGCCCCGTTGACGCATTATCAACCCGTCAGTGCCTTGAGCGCCTTGCTGTAAAGGGAGGTGAGGTTATCCATTGTCTCCAGCAGGCGCTCGCTGGTTGTCGCAACATTCTTGAGGTTGTCGATCGCATCTCCCTTGCCCTGCAGGGCCTGTTCTACAAACAGCCACTGCGTCTTCGCAAGGTCGATTTCACGCTTGATCTCGACACTCGTCAGCGGGGCCGACTCCAGCATGGTCAGTGCACTCTGGAACTCCCCGCGGAATTTCTCCATATCGCCTTTCGGAAGGCCGAGAGCCGCGGCAAAGTACATGCGCGCGAGACGCTGCGACAACATGCGCTGGCGGCCCGAGACGTTGACAATCTTCGCGGTGGATACGGCGGCCTGGCCTTGGAACGCTGCAGTGAGGTTCTCTGCCTCGGATACCAGCTTGTCGGTCAGGCGATGCGCTTCTGCGACATGGGTCTTGTCCGCAGGCTTGGCAAGCACGACAGCATATTGCATATAGGTGGCTTTCACGGCCTCCAATGCCTTCTTCAGCTCCGGCGTGGTCGTCCCGCGTCCGACGAACACCAGGTTTTCTTCGAAGCGCTTCTGCGACTGCGCGAGCTGCTCACGTGCACGATCGGGCATCACATTCAGTGCGATCTGAGCATACGCCTTGCCCATGCGCTCGGTTAGCATCCGCAAGCGCCCGGATTCATTGATCAATTCGCCGGCACTTGGAATCGCAGCCGCCGCAGCGGCCGGTGCGGTAGCCGGAGCCGGGCTCGCGGCAACTGCTCCGCTGCAGGTTACGGCAATGGCAAGCGCCAACATCATTGGTCGCAACATGTTATTTCCCCATTCAGATAAAAGAATCCTGGTGCGGCCATGCGGAGCAACCGGCATCATCACGCTGCATCCAGCCCGAAACCAAGACGCGGAACAGCGAGCCGGGCGTGTGCACAAAACAGTGCAAAAACAGCTGCTCGCCATCAGGCGGAGGAGACGCAATGGCCGTGCAGCTCTGCCGCATGGCACGGACAGGCGGCGGGTTAACGCAGCCCAAACCGTTTCGACAACAAAACCGAGTATGGGCAATGCAAACAGAGCGGCCTATAGGCCACATGACGTATTGCCCAAACGCAAGAACGTTGTTCCGGCTATTTTGCTGGCAAGAAGCGTACCTGAGACATAATCTGGATCAATTTTTGAGCTCAAAGAGGTGAATGTCTTCCTCTAGCGAGGCGAGGCAATCGAAGGCGAGGTCAAGCACATTGAGCGACGCCTGCACCGGGTTGTCCCAAGCGTCGCGCGCTGCCACTGCCGCGTTGTACTGCTGCAAGGCCGTCTGCAGTTCGGCAGTGCGCGCCGAAACACCACCAGTCTGGCCCGGCCGTATAGAGGCGCGAAAGGCAGCCGCCAGCGCATCCATTTTGCGGCCGATGATGCGCAGGTTAAATGCCAGCACGATCGCATGCACATCAGGATCGTAGAAATCGGCATGCGCCACTTCCAGCGCCAATTGCCGCTCATGGTGCGTTTTCGCATAGTCGAGTGCATCCTCGACACCCCGGTAATGGGCATACAGTGGTCCGGACGGAAACAGTAGATTCAGTGGCATGGTAATTCCTTGCTACCTGCATTCATTCTAGTGAGCCGGTCATGATCTGCAGGGGGCGCTGCCCTGCGATTGTCATGCGGGTTCTGTGCGTGGAATGTGGCCGTTCTTTCCTGCGCCACCTCGCTATTCTGCAGGTTTTGCCCTAGTGTGTTATGGGTTCCTCGTTGGCCGGACCGGGAGCGGTTTGCCTGTCCGGTACGCGGATCGATGATGTGCGCCGGAAATGTTTTCGAGTACGGCGCATCAAGCGGAGCAACCTATGCACTCGACTTTCCAATCCTCCCCGACGGGGCAAGCCATCATCCAGAATGCCAGCGATATCGGGACCGACAAACTCGTCGTGAGCCTGCATCACGGAAACGATTCTTCCGTTGAATTCCAGATCAAGGAAGAAGTGCCGGGCAGCGGTCTCGTTTCCAGTTCGATTTCGATCAACCAGGCAGGGCTGCAGCAGCTGGTTTACTGGTTGCGTGAGCAGGGAGCTGTCGACTGAACTGGTGCCGGCCTCGGCAGAGTGCGCCGCGCTCCGGATTTTTCTCATTCCTGGTTATGTTGAGACCCATTTTCGGGAGAAGACTATGGCAGCTGCAACTCTCCACAAAGGAACGCGCAAGGCGGAAGTGGACGTCGAAGAACTTGCAGGCGGAAAGTTCCAGGGCGTGGTGATGGTCTTCCATGAAGGCGGCGAGGCCAGCGAACAGATACAGCGCCGCACCGCCGACGTATTCGACACCATGGAGGGAGCGCTCGCAGAGGCGAGGGTGCTCGCACACCATATCCTCGGCGACTTGTGACAAGGCACGCCAGGCGTGGGCAGTTTATACTTTCTGCCAACCGCACCAGCCGCTTGCAGTGCATTCCGCCAACAGGACAACACACGATGAAAACCCTCTCCTTCTCCCGCCTCGCCGCCGCTCTGCTGCTGACCGTCAGCGTCGGCATCGCGCCGGTGCAGGCCGAAGCGCTGCGCCATATCGACGTACAGCAGGCACAGCAGATGAAGAACCAAGGCGCGCTGCTAGTCGATGTGCGCGAGCCGGATGAATATGCCGGCGGCCATGCGCCGGGCAGCGTGCTGATTCCCGTTGGCCAGTTGAACCAGCGGCTCAAGGAACTCGACGGCTACCAGAACAAGCCGGTCGTTTTGATCTGCCGCTCCGGCAGGCGCTCCATGGCCGCCGCAGAGATCCTGCAGAAGGCAGGATTTGGCGAAATCCGGAATGTCGTCGGCGGCATGCTCGCTTGGGAAAAGACCGGACTGCCGATGGTTCAACCCGTCAAGCGATAAGCAACACACGGTAAGCAACGCACGATACGCAGCACCGGCATCCCGGCCGCCCAATGGCGCACACTACGGGGTAAGCTCCGCTCGCGCACAGCGCGTAAATTGTTGATTTGTGTCAAGTTTTCTATACAATTAACCATTTTAATTGAGTGGTTAATTATGCCCATCGAGCTCTTCAATAACGGCAAGCACGTCTGCCTGATGTTCACGGATCTCGTCGAAGACGAGGATGGTCGCACCGTACAGTCCAACCAGTTCCTGATCGTCGACAACGGCAAGGGCGTGCTGCTCGATCCGGGCGGGGTCATGACCTACAACGAGCTGTTCGTCGCGATGGCGAAGTACTTTCCGCCAAAGCAGCTGCAATATGTATTCGCGTCGCATGCCGATCCCGACATCATCGCGTCGCTGCCGCGCTGGCTCACCGGCTCCGACACCAAGCTGCTGATTTCCGATATCTGGGCGCGCTTCGTGCCGCATTTCTGTCCGCAGGGGAAAACCGAAGGGCGCGTTATCGCCGTGCCGGACGAAGGCACGCTGCTGCCGGTCGGCGATACCACGTTCCAGATCCTGCCCGCCCACTTCCTGCATTCCGAAGGCAACCACCAGTTCTACGACCCGACCAGCCGCATACTCTTTTCCGGCGACATGGGCGCCTCGATCATCCCGGCCCAGCAGGCACGAAAGCCGGTCGCCGACTTCGATGCCCACCTGCCGTTCATGCGCAGCTTCCATATGCGCTACATGGTGTCGAACAAGGTGTGCCGCCACTGGGTCAACATGGTGCGCACGCTCGATCCGGAATCGATCGTCCCGCAGCACGGCGCGCCGCTGATCGGGAAGAAAGTGGTTGGCAAGTTCCTCGACTGGATCGAGTCACTCGAATGCGGTGTCGACCTGATGACGCAGGATAAATACGCGCCGCCGAAGCGGGTGAGCGTGGCGTTGTAGGTATTGCTGTCGGTGTAGGACCACCAGGCGCGCAGCCGATCTGCCTGGAGAGCCAAACGCGCACATAACAAAAGCCCGCATGCCGAATGGCCACGCGGGCTTTTTAGTTTTGCAGCTGCGTGAGAGGTGGTCTCGTGTTGCAGCAAGTATGTATTAGCGCGTAATCGGCTTGTAGCGAATCCGCTTCGGCTTCGCGGCTTCCTCGCCGAGGCGCTTTTTCTTGTCGGCTTCGTATTCCTGGTAGTTCCCGTCGAAGAACACCACCTGCGAATCGCCTTCGAACGCGAGAATGTGCGTCGCGATGCGGTCGAGGAACCAGCGGTCGTGCGAGATCACCATCACGCTGCCGGCAAATTCGAGCAATGCATCCTCCAGCGCGCGCAGCGTTTCCACGTCGAGGTCGTTCGACGGTTCGTCCAGCAGCAGCACATTGCCGCCCATGAGCAGTGTCTTGGCCAGGTGCAGGCGGCCGCGCTCGCCGCCGGAAAGGTTGCCGACAATCTTCTGCTGGTCGCCACCCTTGAAGTTGAAGCGGCCGAGATAGGCACGTGACGGCATCTCGAAGCGGCCGACGGTGAGGATGTCGGCGCCGTTGGACACGTCTTCGAATACCGTCTTCTTGTTGCTGAGGTCGTCACGCGACTGGTCGACCAGTGACAGCTTGACGGTCGGCCCGATCACCACTTCACCGGAGTCCGGCTGCTCTTTACCGGCGATCATCTTGAACAACGTGGATTTACCGGCACCGTTCGGGCCGATGATGCCGACGATGGCGCCGGCGGGGATCTTGAAGCTCAGGTTATCGATCAGCAGGCGGTCGCCGAAAGCCTTGGAGACGTTCTTGAACTCGATCACTTCATTGCCGAGGCGCTCGGCCACCGGGATGAAGATTTCCTGCGTCTCATTGCGCTTCTGGTAATCGTATTCGGACAGTTCGTTGAAGCGGGCAAGGCGCGCCTTGCTCTTGGCCTGGCGTCCCTTCGGGTTCTGACGCACCCATTCCAGTTCTTTCTGGATGGTCTTCTGGCGCGCGGATTCCTGCGCTTCTTCCTGCTTCAGGCGGGCTTCCTTTTGCTCCAGCCAGGAGCTGTAGTTGCCCTTCCACGGAATGCCGTGGCCGCGGTCGAGTTCGAGGATCCATTCGGCGGCGTTGTCGAGGAAGTAGCGGTCGTGGGTGATGCCGACCACGGTGCCGGGGAAGCGCTGCAGGAACTGCTCCAGCCATTCCACTGATTCGGCGTCGAGGTGGTTGGTCGGCTCGTCGAGCAGCAGCATGTCGGGCTTGGATAGCAAGAGCTTGCACAGCGCGACACGGCGCTTTTCGCCGCCGGACAGCACGCCAATCTTGGCGTCCCACGGTGGCAGGCGCAGCGCATCGGCGGCGATCTCCAGTTGCTGGTCGAGGTTGCCGCCACCCGACGTAGCGATGATCGCTTCCAGGCGCGCCTGCTCGGCCGCAAGCGCATCGAAGTCGGCATCCGGTTCCGCATAGGCGGCATACACCGCATCGAGCTTGGCTTGCGCTTCGGCGACTTCACCGAGGCCCGACTCGACGGCCTGGCGCACGGTCATGTCCGGGTCGAGCTGCGGCTCCTGCGGCAGGTAGCCAATGTTCAGCCCCGGCATCGGCACCGCTTCGCCCTCGATCTCCTTGTCGATGCCGGCCATGATCTTCAACAGGGTCGACTTGCCGGAACCGTTCAGGCCCAGTACGCCGATCTTGGCGCCGGGGAAGAAGGACAGTGAAATGTCTTTGAGGATCTGGCGCTTGGGCGGGACGATCTTGCCCACGCGGTTCATGGTGTAGACGTATTGAGCCATAGGAATACCGGTGATGAAACGGATGTAAATGAAGAGTGCAAGGATACCTGATGGCGTGGCAGAGCGGGGCGCATCATATGACTCGAAGTTTCACGATTTACTGAAAATCAAAAACCTACGGAATGTAGGGTTAATTTGATCTGGATCAACCATTCGCTTGATCGTTATCAATAAACTCAATTCCAGTTTTACACACTGGTAAATCTTCAAAGGGGAAAGAAATGAAAAAATCCGCAGTCTTCATGGCGCTGGCCGCACTTGGTTTTATTGCTACCGAAGCAATGGCACAGCAAAGTCCTTGGCTGGTACGTGCACGTGCCGTGCATATTGATACGGCGGACAAGTCCAGCGCTGGCGGCCCGCTAAATCTGCCGGCAGACGCCGTGAGCGTCAGCAATAAGACCATTCCGGAAATCGACATTTCCTATTTCATTACTCCGAACATTGCTGCGGAACTGATCCTGACCTATCCGCAGAAGCACAATGTCTATGTGGAGGGTCTTGGCAAGATCGGCACCTTTAAGCATTTACCTCCGACACTGAGTGTGCAGTACCACTTCACGCCGGCAGCGAAAATCAGCCCGTACGTCGGTGCTGGCATCAATTACACCCGCATATCCAGCGAGAAGCTGGGCGGCCTGAAGCTTGAAAACGACAGCTACGGCTATGCGCTGCAAGCTGGCGTCGATTTCAAAATCGACAAAAACTGGTCGGTCAACCTCGACGTGAAGAAGGTGCAGATCCGTGCGGATGTCACCTCCGCTGGCGCCAAGGTTACCGAGGTCAAGGTCGACCCGCTGCTGATCGGTGTGGGCATCGGCTACCGCTTCTAATCGCGCGTCAGTCCACCAATGAAAAAGCCGGTCAATGACCGGCTTTTTTCATGCATCCTTGCGCGCATACTGCCGTGTTCTCCATGTCTGCCACAGGCCCTCCAGCGAATACACCGCCAGCGCACCCCAGATCAGCGCAAAGCCCGCAACACGCGCACCCGCAAAAGGTTCATGGTATAGCCACACACCAAGCAGCAACTGCAAGGTCGGGCCGATGTATTGCAGCAGGCCGAGCAGCGAAAGCGGGATGCGACGCGCACCGGCGGCAAACAGCAGCAAGGGAATCGCCGTAATGGGGCCTGCCGCCACGAGCAGCCACTGCGTCGTTGATGATGCAGAAAGGAAGCCGTTGTGGCCCGACTGAGCGAGCAGGATGAGGTAACCGGCCGCCAGCGGAAACAGTAGCAACGTCTCCAGCGAGAGGCCTTCCAGCGCACCGAGCGATGCTGTCTTGCGCAGCAGGCCGTACAAGCCGAAGGTCGCCGTCAGCAGCAGCGCGATCCAAGGCAAACCTCCGCCTTGCCATGTCAGCCAGGCGACGCCGCAGGCGGCCAGTGCGACGGCGCCCCATTGCACCGGGCGCAGACGCTCGCGCAACAGCAACGAACCGAGCAGCACATTGAATAGCGGATTGATGAAGTAACCGAGGCTGGCATCCACGACGCGGCCATTGTTGACCGCCCAGATGTAGATGAACCAGTTGCTTGATAAAAGAAGCGCACTTGCTGTGAATCCGGCCAGCACCTTTGGCTGGCGCACGACATCGCGCAGCCATGCCCACTGGCGGCGGTATGCGAGCACGATCACGATAAAAGCGAGCGACCACACCACCCGATGCATGAGGATCTCGACCGGCGCGATTTCCTGCAATGCCTTGAAGTAGAGCGGGAAGATGCCCCAAATGGCATAGGCGGTCGCAGCGTAGAGAATTCCGGCATTCATGAGGTAGCTGAAGAGATCGGTGGGGCGCACATTATCCCAGCAATCGACTATGGACGCTGCATGCGCCGCAGTTTGCTTGGCAGGGCATGACGTAGCATATATGATCAACAGGCAGGTAACAGTTGCTCTTCCCGGATAGGCCACAATGACTTCCCACGGTACTTCGCTCCTCGACATGATCCGCTCCAGCGCCTGGGCACCGTCCCTCACGCGTGAACAGATGGCGCGCGTAGAGGCTGACATGAGCGAGCGTGCCGTGCCGGTCGGCGGCTATGTCTGCCACAAGGGTGAGTCGGTGGACTACTGGATCGGTGTCATCGACGGCCTGCTGAAAATGAGCTGCGTCTCGCCCGAGGGCAAGGCAATCACCTTCACCGGCGTCCTTGGGGGCAGTTGGTTCGGCGAAGGCTCCTTGTTGAAGACGACGCCACGCCAGTATGACGTGATTGCGCTGCGTGACACGCGGCTGGCCCTGATGCCGCGCGCAACCTTTCACTGGCTGCTCGACACCAGCATCGGCTTTAACCGTTTCGTGATGACGCAGCTGAATGAACGCCTGGGCATGTTCATCTCGCTGGTCGAATTCGACCGCATGCTTGACACGACAGGGCGCCTGGCACGCTGCCTGGCGGCGCTGTTCAATCCCCAGCTCAATCCGGGCATCAGTCCGAAGCTGAAGATTTCGCAGGAAGAGATCGGCTACCTCTGCGGTGCCTCACGACAGCGCGTCAACGGTGCGCTGAAAGTGCTGGAAGAGGCGGGACTGGTGAAGGCGGAGTACGGAGGCGTGACCGTGCTCGACCTCGACGGCTTGCGGCGTTATCCGGGTTAGCGCCCTTAATCAAAGCCGATCAAGGCCAATCGCAGTCAGGCGAAAAAAAGGCTCCGCAAGCGGAGCCCAAATTGGCTGACAGTTTTCAGGAAAGCAGGGAGGCGCCTGCCGTCCTTGTTGATTATCCTACCCAGGCTTGTCCGGATTACTTGGTCACGGAGTCGGTTTTCGATTCGGCCTTGTCTGCTTTTGCATCGGCGGCGGCTTCAGCCTTGTCGGCCTTCGCTTCAGCTTTCTTCTTGCTTGCCTTTGCATCCGCCTTCACTTTTTCGGCTCCAGCTTTTGCGTCGGCTTTGGTGGCTTTTTCATCTGCCTTGGCCGTTTCCTTCTTCAGCTTGCCGTCAGTCTTGTTCAGCGCCTTTTCTTCAGTGGTGGCGCTGGCGCCGGACGATTTGTCGGTGGTGGTGTCGGTCGCCGAAGCGGCAAATGCAGAAGTTGCAAAGAGACCGGAAACGAGGAGGGCGATCAGTTTGTTCATGCGTAACACCTTTCAAGAGTTGATCAGGGGAGTGCATGAACAAAAGTCTAGACGCCGGAGCGTGTGCATCGGTTGTTAAACACACAAAGTTACATTTCTTTCAATATGTGGCTTACCCTTGGAAATACTGGTCGAAACGTAATTCTTGCTCTGTGTCCAGGGTTTCAGGCAGCACGCAGACGCTGGAAGTAGTACACGGTACCGCCGAATTCGGCCGGCGATTCATAGCGCTCTTTAGCGGCACGCTCGAATGCGACGGGACGTTTAAACGCGGGACCGTCATACACGAAGGTATGGAACTCGCCGTTTTCGCCGCAGGCATCCACGCCCTCCGGCAGGTCAGCGAGAAAGCTTGCATCAAACTCGCGGCCGCAGAATTCCCCGCCCAGGTAAGTGCCATTCACACAAACCACGACCGCCTTGAAACCTGCTGCGAGGAATTCATCGACCAGCTTGCGCCGTGGTTCATCCCATAATGGCAGGCTGGCAATGACGTCAGCCTGGGCGCAGACCTTTTCCTCCCACTCGCGGTGCGGCACAAGATCAATGTCACCGAATACGGCATGGGTGATGCCCTCCGCACGGGCAGCGCGAAGTGTCGCCACAAACTTTTCTTCGTAGTTCTTCCACGAAGTCTCGTAGAAGTGCATGTCCGCACCCAGTGCATCGGCCTGCGCGCGGATCAATGCAGGCAGAACGCCGTGCGAGCGTGAACTTTCGCCGGTTTCGTCAAGGGCAGTGATGAGGCGGCGGATCGTCATGCCGGACTGCCGCGCACGCCACAGTGCGAGGCAGGAGTCCTTTCCGCCGCTCCAGGAAACAAGCGCCTGTGGCGCAGCTGCTGACTTCGCAGCTGCCGGCATCATGCAGCCTTGCCGAGTTTGCCGGTGTGCGCCGACGGGGTGTTGTTGCGTCCGATCGCCTCGTAGGTGATACCCATCGTGTGCATGAGTGCCGGATCGTACAGGTTGCGTCCGTCGAAGATGACCGGATTCTTCAATGCGGCTTTCAACGCGTCGAAATCGGGACTCCGGAACTCCTTCCATTCAGTGACGATCACGAGCGCATCCGCCCCCTGGCATGCCGACAGCATGTCGTCAGCCGTCTGGAACCGGGCATCCTTGCCCAGCAGCGCGCGTGCTTCCGTCATCGCAACCGGGTCATAGGCAGTCACTGTCGCACCGGCCTCGAACAGATCCGCAATCAATGTGCGACTCGGCGCTTCCCGCATGTCGTCGGTGTTGGGCTTGAACGCCAGTCCCCAGACGGCGAAGCGCTTTCCGGTGAGGTCATTGCCGAAGCGTGCCTTGATCTTGTTGCCGAGGATATGCTTCTGCGCACGGTTCACTTCTTCGACGGCGGTGAGGATGTTGAGCGTGATGTTGCCGTCTTCCTTCGCGGTCTTGATCAGTGCCTTCACATCCTTCGGAAAACAGGAGCCACCGTAACCGCAGCCGGCATACAGGAAGTCGTAACCGATGCGGCGGTCGGAGCCGATGCCGTGGCGAACCATTTCGATGTCCGCGCCGAGCTGGTCGGCGACATTTGCCAGTTCATTCATGAAGCTGATGCGTGTGGCCAGCATCGCATTGGCCGCGTACTTGGTCAGCTCCGCGCTGCGCACATCCATGACGATGAGGCGGTCATGGTGCCGATTGAATGGCGCGTACAGCGCGCGCATCAGGTGCAGTGCCTGCTCGTCATCGCCACCGACGATGATGCGGTCCGGACGCATGAAGTCTTCCACTGCCGCGCCTTCCTTCAGGAACTCCGGATTGGAGACGACGCTGAATGGAATGTCGAGATTGCGTTTTTGCAGTGCCTCGGCCATTACGGCCTTGACCTTGTCTGCCGTGCCGACCGGCACCGTGCTCTTGTCAACGACGACCTTGTAGTCAGTCATGCGTTCGCCGATATTGCGCGCTGCGGCCAGCACGTATTGCAAGTCCGCAGAACCGTCCTCATCCGGCGGTGTGCCCACGGCGATGAACTGGATCGTGCCGTGTGCGACGGCTTTGTCGATATCGGTCGTGAACTGCAGGCGGCCTGCCGCCTTGTTCCGCCGCACCAGGTCCAGCAGGCCTGGCTCGTGAATCGGGAGTCCGCCGTTTTCCAGTATCTCGATCTTCTTGGGATCCAGGTCCAGGCAAAGCACATGGTTGCCCGTTTCTGCCAGGCATGCGCCGCTGACCAGTCCGACGTAACCCGTGCCGATGATGGTGACTTTCAAACTAACTCCTTAATACGAGTAATTAATGCGAGTGATGGACGATGTAATTGGCAATCCGCTTGCCGTCTGAGGTCGATCTCCTCCCGTTCAGGAGAGGAAACGCTTTTCCGTTTGGCTGATCCAGACCGACCACGCCAGCAAAAGCGCATGGATCGCTTCCATGCCTTCTTCGAAGGCGGCTGAATAATGTCCGACGAGAGGTGACAGGGCGATGCCATATTCTTCAAACAATACTGCTGGTGCACGGTCGAGGACCTTGCCCGCCAACACCAAGACTGTGGCGAGTATAAGCCAGACCCCCGCGCGTGAACGCCAGCCACCCTGGCGGAGCAGGAAGCGCGCGATGAGCAGTCCGACATAGATGATCAACGCGATTGCCGCCACCGCAACGATACCGGCTACGATCTTTTCCGACAGCGGTGCGACGGTATGCCGGTAGTAGTTCGACTTCAGGATGCTGTCGGCGGTGAAGGCCTTGTGCCAGTCCGCCTCGCGCGCGGCAAATAGCACGCACAAAATGGCGAAAGCCCATGCCCGTGCACCGAGCGGACGAATGCGAGCGAGGACGACAACCGCGGCAAACAGCCAGGCGGCGATGGCGAATCGCTCGAACGGACCGGCTTCGGAAAACGTCCAGCGGAATTGCGCCTCCGGCAGTACGAGGGGAAACACCGCGAGCACCGCGATATAGCCCATGAGCGCGAGGGCAAGCCGGATATCGCCGGCAGTAAACCGCAATGAATCAGAACGAGCTAGCACGTGAGCGTCCTTGTAATACCTTGTTATAAATCGCCAGGTTGCCGCTTACCATCGCCTCGACTGAAAACTCCGCGAGAATACGAGCCCGGCCAGCCTCACCCATTTTCTGACGCAGGTTAGCGTCGTCCAGCAGACGCCGCAACGAAGCGGTGAGAGCTGCAACGTCACCGCGCGGGATCAACAGGCCGTTCAAACCGTCCAGCACAGCTTCCGGCAGTCCGCCGGCGCGGCTGGCAATAATCGGTACGGCGGCCGCAGAGGCCTGCAGCAGTGAAACGCCCAGGCCTTCCATGTCGGCCGGGTGGGCAAGTATATCGAGTCCGCCGAGCCACTTGGGCAAATCATTGCGGAAGCCGGCGAAGGAAATGATGTCATTGAGTTTGCGGCGCGCGATTTCTGCTTCCAGTTCTGCCTGCAAGGGCCCCTTGCCGAACAACAGCACACGCAGGTCGGGGTAGTCGCGGCGTAGCGTGTCGACTGCTTCTATCAGATAGAAATGACCTTTGCGCTGGATGAGCTGTGCCACCATGCCGATCACAGTGGATGAAGGCGGCAGGTGGAATTCGCGACGGAAGGCATCGCGGTCGACCGGATCGAGATACGGTGCAGCATCCACGGAGCTGCGCACGCAGGTGACTTTTTCCGGCGCGACGCCTTCCGACAGCAACACCTCGCGGATGGCTTCGGAGATGGTGATCACATGGTCGAACAAGCGATACTTGAGTGCGACCTGCCAGCGTGCTTCCGGATTGTCGACGCGCCGCGACAGCACGCAAGGTGTATCCGTCATGCGCGCCGCGACGCCGCCCCACAGGTCCGCTCCGCGCCGGCTGTGCAAGTGGACGATGTCCGGACGAACTGAGCGGATCAGTTTCGCCAGCCGCATCGGCATGCCGAGATCGAGGTCGCCGCCCATGCCGATTTCATGCACCTGGGCGGTGCTGCCCACGGCACCGGCGATCTCTGCACCGACCGGGCACGCGAGCATGTTCTCGACACCACGCCTGGCCAAGCCATCAATGATGTAGGCGACCTGGCGTGCGCCGCCATAGTAGTGCTTGCCTGCTTCGACATGTAATACCTTCATGGCTTCTGTCCCGTTACGATGTTCAGTTCGCTCATCACGCGTTCAGGGGAAATGTCGCGCAGGCAGGTCCATGCGCCACTGCATGTCGGCTTGCGCTTGCATGGCGAGCAAGCCATGCCGAGCCAGATCACGCGCGCATTCCCTCGTCCCGTGAATGTGTAGGGGCAGGTGGAACCGAACAGCGCGACCGTCGGAACAGAAAACGCGATGCCCATATGCGTCAGGCCGGTATCGACACCCACAAGGGCTCCCGCGTGGCGTACCAATGCGGCCGCCTCGCCGAGGCCGGTCTGTCCAACCAGGTTTACCAGGCCGGGCGCGCCCTTGGCAATTTGCGCCGCTGCCTCGCGGTCGGCGGGGCCGCCAAGCAGGACCGGTACGAGGCCCGCCTGCTGCACCATGGGCGCGAGGCGCTGCCAGGCATCGGCAAACCAGTGCTTCTGCGGACGGGTGGTGAAAGCGGCGAACACGGTATAACGGCCGGGCGCAAGGCCATGCGCGGCAAGCAGATCGAGCGCCTTGCCTTCCGCATCGGGATTCAGGTGCAGGCGCGGCATGAAGTCGTGCACGTCGAGCCCGAGGTGCTGTGCCAGGTACAGGTATTCCGAGCTGATGCGTGCCGGGTCGCCGCCGCGCGCCAATACCTCGGTCATCATCCATTGGCTGCCTTCGCGCGAGCCGAGGCCGATGCGGCGCGGAGCGCCGGAGAGATACGCGAACAGGCCGCTTTTGAGCAATCCCTGTAGGTCGAGCACGGTATCGAAGCGGCCGTCACGCAGGCGCCGGCGCAGCGCCGCGACCTGGCGCAGCACTTCCAGTTTCTGTCCGCTGCGCCACAGCTTTTTCCATTCCCCCTTGGGCAGCAGGATGCGCTCGTCGACGCACGGATCATTCACAATGAGCGCGTCGATCCCCGGCTCAATGAGCCATGCAACGTGCGCATCGGGATGGCTGCGCTTTATCGCAGCCGCTATCGGCGATGCAAAAACCACATCGCCGATGGCGGAGGGTCGAATGATCAATACGCGCTTCAAATCTGGTCCTTGCAAAAACGAAAAGGATGCGGCATGCATCCTGGAGCGCACGCTGGCTTCTGACAACTTGCAACACGCGCTCACACAACAAGCGTAATTGTAGCCACAGGGTAATAGTGCGAAGCGGCTCTAACAAAGTTCCTCGGACAGCACAACTTTATGCAGGAGCAGCGTGGGCTTGTCCTCAGGAAGACAAATAGTTTGTCGTCGTGCCAACGCAGCAGCGCGAGCATTGTAAACGGGCAAGCTAAAAAAGCGTGCGCAATGAGCAATATGACAACTGTTTTTGGCAGCTCGGTTGTGCCGCTTGAACCTGCTAATGGAAAGAGCACATAAAAAAATGCCACTCGCGCCGGGGCGGAAGTGGCATTCCTGAAATGCGCCGGTAATGATTTACATATTGCGACGGTATTGTCCGCCGACCTCGAACAGTGCATTGCTGATCTGACCAAGCGAGCATACTCGGACAGCATCCATCAGTACGGCGAACACGTTCTCGTTGTTGATCACCGCCTGCTGTAAGCGCGCGAGCATCGCCGGCGCTTCGTTCGCATGACGGGCCTGGAAGTCGGCGAGACGCTTCAGTTGCGACTGCTTTTCTTCTTCCGTCGAACGCGCCAATTCCAGCTGCTGCGGGATCGCGTCGCCCTTCGGATTGCGGAAGGTGTTGACACCGATGATCGGCAGCGTGCCGTCGTGCTTCAGGTGCTCGTAGTACATCGACTCTTCCTGGATCTTGCCGCGCTGGTAGCCGGTTTCCATCGCCCCAAGCACACCGCCGCGTTCCGCGATCCGTTCGAACTCCTGCAGCACCGCTTCCTCGACGAGATCCGTCAGTTCCTCGATGATGAACGAGCCCTGGTTCGGGTTCTCGTTCTTCGCCAGGCCCCATTCGCGGTTGATGATCAGCTGGATCGCCAGCGCGCGACGCACCGATTCATCGGTCGGCGTGGTGATCGCTTCGTCGTAGGCGTTGGTGTGCAGCGAGTTGCAGTTGTCGTAGATCGCGATCAGCGCCTGCAGTGTGGTGCGGATATCGTTGAAGTCGATTTCCTGCGCGTGCAGCGAGCGGCCGGAGGTCTGGATGTGGTACTTCAGCTTCTGGCTGCGTTCGTTGGCGCCGTACTTGTCGCGCATTGCGACCGCCCAGATACGGCGGGCGACGCGGCCGAGCACCGTGTATTCCGGATCCATGCCGTTGCTGAAGAAGAACGACAGGTTCGGCGCGAAGTCATCGATGTGCATACCGCGCGCGAGATACGCTTCGACGAAGGTGAAGCCGTTCGACAGCGTGAAGGCGAGCTGCGAGATCGGGTTCGCGCCGGCTTCGGCGATGTGGTAGCCGGAGATCGACACCGAGTAGAAGTTGCGCACGCGGTTGTGCACAAAGTATTCCTGGATGTCGCCCATCACCTTGAGCGAGAACTCGGTCGAGAAGATGCAGGTATTCTGGCCCTGGTCTTCCTTCAGGATGTCGGCCTGCACGGTGCCGCGCACATTCTCCAGCACCCATTCCTTGATCTTCGCGGCTTCATCGTCGGTCGGCTCGCGCTTGTTATCTTCGCGGAACTTGGCCATCTGCTGGTCGATCGCGGTGTTCATGAACATCGCGAGGATCGATGGCGCCGGACCGTTGATTGTCATCGACACCGAGGTCGCCGGGTTGCACAAATCAAAACCGTCGTACAGCACTTTCATATCGTCCAGCGTCGCAATCGACACGCCGGAGTTGCCGATCTTGCCGTAGATGTCGGGACGCGGAGCGGGGTCGGCGCCGTACAGCGTGACGGAATCAAACGCGGTCGACAGACGTTTCGCATCCATGCCCTGCGACACCAGCTTGAAGCGGCGGTTGGTGCGGAATGCGTCGCCTTCGCCGGCGAACATGCGGGTCGGGTCTTCATTCTCGCGCTTGAACGCGAATACGCCGGCAGTGAACGGGAAGGAGCCGGGGACGTTCTCCGCCATCAGGAAGCGCAGGATTTCGCCGTGGTCCTCGAACTTCGGCAGCTGCACCTTGCGGATCGTGGTACCGGACAGGGTCTTCTGCACGAGGCGGGTGCGGATTTCCTTGTCGCGGATCTTCACGACATAGTCGTCGCCTGCATACGCAGCCTTCATGTCCGGCCACATCGTGAGCAGCTTCTTCGCGCTCGCATCCATTGCGTTGTCGCGCTCGGTGATCAGGTCGTCGAGGTCGGCCGTCTTACTGCAGGCGGCGGCCATGCGCTTGGCTTCCTGCAATTGCTGGCGTTCGCGTGCGAGCTTCACCTGTTTGGCAGTGTTCTTGTGATAGCCGCGCACGGTGTCGGCGATCTCGGCGAGGTAGCGCGTGCGTGCCGGCGGCACGATGGCGTTCTTGCCGGACGAGCAGCGCACATTGACCGGTGCCAGCTTGCCAGGCTTGGTCTTCAGGCCGAACTCGGTCAGCTTCGGCAGCAGTCCCTGGTAGAGGGCGGTGACGCCGTCGTCATTGAAGCGCGAGGCCTGCGTGCCGAACACCGGCATTTCCTCCGGCTTCTTGCCGAACAATTCGCGGTTGCGCTGGTATTGCTTGGCGACGTCACGCAATGCGTCCTGCGCGCCCTTGCGGTCGAACTTGTTGATCGCGACGAAATCGGCGAAGTCGAGCATGTCGATCTTCTCCAGTTGCGACGCGGCGCCGAACTCCGGCGTCATCACATACATCGACACATCCACGTGCGGCACGATGGCGGCATCGCCTTGGCCGATGCCGGAGGTTTCGACAATGACGAGGTCAAAGCCGGCGACTTTGCAGGCAGCGATCACGTCAGGCAATGCCTGAGAGATTTCGGAGCCGGCTTCACGGGTCGCGAGCGAGCGCATGAACACGCGTGACTGACCGTTCCAAGGATTGATCGCATTCATGCGGATGCGGTCGCCGAGCAATGCGCCGCCCGACTTGCGGCGCGACGGGTCGATTGACACCAGCGCGATGTTCAGGTTGTCGTCCTGGTCGAGGCGGATGCGGCGGATCAGTTCGTCAGTCAGCGAGGACTTGCCCGCGCCGCCGGTGCCGGTGATGCCGAGTACCGGCGTCTTCATCGTGTCGGCGGCTTTGTGCAATTCAGTCTTGAATTTCGGGTCGGCCTTGCCGTTCTCCAGTGCCGTGATCAGTTGTGCGAGCGGGCGCTGGCGCTCCAGCATGTCGCCCTTGGTCAGCGCTTCCATCTTCGTCGGCGCATAGGTCGACAGGTCGACGTCGCAGGCCTGGATCATCGACAGGATCATGCCGGTCAAGCCGAGCCGCTGCCCATCTTCCGGGCTGAAGATGCGCGCCACGCCATACGCATGCAGGTCGGCGATCTCGGCCGGGACGATGACGCCGCCGCCGCCGCCGAACACCTTGATATGCGCGCCACCGCGCTGCTTCAACAGGTCGATCATGTACTTGAAGTACTCGACATGGCCGCCCTGGTAGCTGGAGATCGCGATGCCCTGCGCATCTTCCTGCAATGCAGCGGTGACGATCTCGTCGACCGACCGATTGTGCCCGAGATGAATCACTTCCGCGCCGTTGGCCATCAGGATGCGGCGCATGATGTTGATCGAGGCGTCGTGACCGTCGAACAGCGAGGCGGCAGTCACGAAACGGACCTTGTTCGCGGGTTTGTAGTCGGTGAGTTTCTGGGCAACGGAGAGGTCGGTCATGGAGTTGTCTCTTTGTTATCGCTTCGGCCGAAGCGGCTATAGTGCCAATGATGCTTTAATGACGTTTACGTTAACGTCAATGTAGCATGTCGTCAATCGGCTTGCCGTCGTTTGGCTGACAATGTTTCCGGTCGACATGGCGTCAGCCGGAAACTGACCTTCTCGCCGCACGGCGAGAGGGCGTTACGTGTGCATTTAGCTGGCATTAAGCCGCATGCGGCATGCCAGGCTGCGACTTGAAGCGCCCCAGCAATTGCTGTTGTTCCTCGCGGAATTGCACCAACGCCTTTTCCTTCACATGCCCGAAGCCGCGAACCTTCTCCGGCAGGGCGGCGATTTCCACCGCCAGCATCAGGTTGTCGGCATTGAGCCGGTCCAGCAGCCCGAGGATCGTGGCGCGGTATTCCTCGATCAGTGCGCGCTCGGTCTTGCGTTCGGCGGTATAGCCGAACACATCCAGCTTCGTGCCGCGCAGCTTCTTCAGCTTCGCCAGCAGCCTGAAGCCGTGCCAGACCCATGAGCCGTATTCCGTCTTGACGAGGTGGCCCTGGCTATCCTTCTTCGCAAACAGCGGCGGAGCAAGGTTGAATTTCAAGGAGAAATCGCCCTTGCTGAAGTCACCCTCGAACTGCTGCTTCAGCTGCTCGACGAAGCGCCCATCGGTATACAGCCGCGCGACTTCGTACTCGTCCTTGTACGCCATCAACTTGAAATACGACTTCGCCACCGCGCGCGTGAGTTTGTCTCCGGCGCCGAGCGCCGTCTCGGCATTGCGCACCGTATTGACCAGCGCTTCGTAACGGGATGCGTAGGCGGCATCCTGGTAGTCGGTCAGGAAAGCGACACGGCGCTTGATCAGGCCGTTGAGCGTCTGCGGCATTTGCAGCATGACCGGCTGGCCCGGGATCGCGATGCGCTCCACCTTTGCCAGGTCGACTGCCGCGCGACGCCCCCACAGGAAGCTCTTCTTGTTCGACTCGATCGCCACGCCGTTCAGTTCGATCGCGCGCAGCAGGGCCGCTTCCGATACCGGCAGTGCCCCCTTCTGGTAGGCAAAGCCGAGCATGAAGAGGTTCGTCGCAATCGAGTCGCCCATCAGCGCGGTCGCGAGGCGGGTCGCATCGATATAGTCGACGCGGCCGGCAACCGATTCGTTAATCAATGCCTGTACTTCCTCGAACGGGAACTGCCAATCCGGCTTTTGCGCAAAATGGCCAGTCGGCTGCTGGTAGGTATTGACGACTGCGCGGGTGCGGCCGGCGCGCATCTTGGAAATCGCATCCTGCGCGCCGGCGGTCAGCATGTCGCTGCCGAGCACGAGGTCTGCTTCGCCGGTCGCGATGCGCTGCGCACGGATCACGCCGGGTCGCTGGCTGATGCGGATATGCGAGGTCACCGAGCCGTTCTTTTGCGACATGCCGGTCATGTCGAGCACCGACACGCCTTTGCCTTCGAGGTGCGCGGCCATGCCGATCAGCGCGCCGACGGTGATGATGCCGGTGCCGCCGATGCCGTTGATCAGGATGTTGTAGGGCGCGTCACAGCCCGGAATCGCCGGCTCCGGCAGCGGGCCGAAATCGTCGACCTTGCCATCCCTCTTCGTCACGCCTGTCTTCGACTTGCGTACGGTCGCGCCTTCGACGGTGACGAAGCTCGGGCAGAAGCCCTTCACGCAGGAATAATCCTTGTTGCAGGAAGACTGGTCGATCATGCGCTTGCGGCCGAATTCGGTTTCCAGCGGCAGGATCGACGTGCAGTTCGACTGCACGCCGCAATCGCCGCAGCCTTCGCAAACGGCTTCGTTGATGAACAGCCGTTTGTCCGGATCGGGATATTCGCCCTTCTTGCGGCGGCGGCGTTTTTCGGCGGCGCAGGTCTGGTCGTAGATCAGCACCGATACGCCGGGCACGTCGCGCAGTTCGCGCTGCACCGCATCCAGCTCCTTGCGGTCATGCAGCGTGACGATGCCCGGCAGGCTGGAGCGGTCGGCATAGCGGCTCGTGTCCTCCGACACCAGCGCGATGCGCTGCACGCCTTCGGCCGCCATCTGTTGCGCGATCATCGGCACCGACGTGATGCCGTCGACCGGCTGGCCGCCGGTCATCGCGACTGCATCGTTGTACAGGATCTTGTAAGTGATGTTGACCTTCGCCGCCACTGCTGCGCGGATCGCGAGATAGCCAGAGTGAAAGTAGGTGCCGTCGCCGAGGTTCTGGAATACATGCGGCAGCTTGGAGAATGCCGCCTGCCCGATCCACGGTGCGCCTTCGCCGCCCATGTGCGTGGTCAGCTTGTTGTGTTCCGGGTAGATCGCGGTGGCCATCACATGGCAGCCGATGCCGGCCAGCGCCAGGCTGCCGTCCGGCACTTTGGTCGAGGTGTTGTGCGGGCAGCCGGAGCAATACCAGGCCGGGCGCGGTGGCGTCTTCACCTTCCTGGTCAGCACCGCATCCTTCGCTTCAAGGAAGGCCAGGCGTGCCTTGATGAGGTCGCTCGTGTGGAAGCGCGCGATGCGGCTGGCGATCACGCGCGCGACCTGCGCAATCGAGAAATCCGCCTTGGGCGGCAGAAGCCATTCGCCGCGCGGATGTACCCATTCGCCTTTCTCGTCGAACTTGCCGATCACGCGCGGGCGCACATCGTCGCGCCAGTTGTAGAGCTGTTCCTTCAGCTGGTATTCGACGATCTGGCGCTTTTCCTCAACGACCAGGATTTCATCCAGCCCCTGCGCGAATTCGCGCACACCGTCCGGCTCCAGCGGCCACGGCATCGACACCTTGAACACGCGGATGCCGATCTCGGCCGCCATCTTCTCGTCGATGCCGAGCTCTTCCATCGCTTCCAGCACATCGAGGTAGGACTTGCCGGAGGCGATGATTCCTAGCCGCGCCTTCGGGCTATCGATCGTGGTGCGGTTGAGCTTGTTGGCTCGCGCATAAGCGAGCGCCGCATAGATCTTGTAATCCTGCATCAGCGCTTCCTGCTTGCGCGCCTGGATGCCGAGCGTGTCGGTGGAGAGCCGTGTGTTCAGGCCGCCTTCCGGCATCACAAAGTCGGTCGGGTATTCAATCTTCAGCCGGAACGGATCGGCATCCACGGATGCCGTGGATTCAACGGTATCGGCCAGCGCCTTGAAGCCGACCGCGCAGCCGGAGTAGCGCGACATCGCCCACGCATGCAGGCCAAGGTCGAGGTATTCCTGCACATTACACGGGTACAGCACCGGGATCATGCATGCGGAAAAGATATGGTCGGACTGGTGCGGCAGCGTTGACGAATAAGCGCCATGGTCGTCGCCGGCCACCAGCAGCACGCCGCCGTGCTTCGCGGTACCTGCATGGTTCATGTGTCTGAACACGTCGCCGCAGCGATCCACGCCGGGGCCCTTGCCGTACCACATCGCAAACACGCCGTCGTATTTTGACGGGCCGATCAGGTCCACCGTCTGTGTGCCCCACACCGCGGTGGCGGCGAGGTCTTCATTGACGCCCGGTACGAACTTGATGTGGTTTTCCTGCAGGATCTTTTCTGCTTTCCATAAATTCTCGTCCAGCCCGCCCAAGGGCGAACCGCGATAACCGGAAATGAAACCGGCGGTGTTTAGCCCGGCGGCGAGATCGCGCTGGCGCTGCATGATCGGCAGGCGAACCAGTGCCTGGATGCCGGAAATAAAGATCAGGCCGGAGGTCGAGGTGTACTTATCGTCGAGCTTGACGGGGGCGAGGGGTGTCGGTGTGCGCGCAGGTGTTGCGGATGCGCCAGACAGCCCAGCAGGGGTAGCTGCTGAATCGGCTTGCATGCATGTCTCCAAAATTGTGGTTTCAGATTGCGCTTGGCAGTTATGTCGCCGGGTAGGGCGATGTGGTGCCAGGCTGCGGACCAGGGTAGCGGTCTTTGTCGTCGTTTCATTTAATGAAATGACTACGGCTGAAGTTTAGTGCGAAAAAGACAGGCGGTGCAAATCGATTTGATACCGGACTGGCAGGGATCAGATGACCGGCCTGATTGCCTTGCGCTCGACCGACGAGGACAGGATCAGGGAGGTCGATGTCACGCCGCAGCGCGTTAGCTCGACAATAACTTTTTCCAATTCGGCAACGGAAGAGGCAACCACCTTGACGATGCTGCAGTCGTCGCCGGTGATGGAATGGCATTCGACGATCTGCGGCACTTGCGAGGCAACCACTTCGACCGGTGTCTCATGGCTGCGCCGCGAAACCCGGATGAAGGCGGTGATGCCATAGCCGAGTGCGGCCGGGTTCACCTTTGCGTGATAGCCGGAAATCACCCCGGCCGCCTCCATGCGCCTGACCCGCTCGGCGACTGCCGGCTGGCTCATGTGGATGCGGCGGCCGATTTCCGCCAGCGTGGTGCGGGCATCCGCCTGCAGGATCTCGAGGATCTTGCCATCCATGGCGTCGAATTCGATTTTCACGGAAAACTCCCCCTATTTCGATGAAAGACAAAGTTTTGCTCTTGTTTTGCCTCGCATTATCCATTCAAAACCGGCTTTCAGGGTCATACACTATCTCGCATAGTTTGCAGCAACAACAGGAGATAACAATGAGCTGGGACACTTATCTGATTTTTCTTGTCACCACGGCAGTGGTTTGCCTGACGCCCGGGCCGGCGGCGCTGCTGGTCGTCGCGCAGGGCATTTCCAATGGCTTCCGGCGTTCGTACTGGGCAATCGCCGGCATCGCGCTCGCCAATTCGATCTACTTCGCGCTGTCGGCGACCGGCATTGCAGCCCTGATCGTCGCCAGCGGCACGCTGTTTTCCATTATTAAATGGGTAGGCGTTGCCTATCTTTTCTATTTGGGCATTTCCGCCATGATGAGCAAGTCGAGCGCGCTGACGGTCACTAGCGATGCGCGAGAGGCGGTCAGCGGCACGCGCGCGTTCTGGCAGGCAGTGGTGGTGGAATTGTCGAATCCGAAAGCCTTGCTGTACTTCGTCGCGCTGCTGCCGCAATTCATCGACCCGGCTGCGCCGCTCGGCATGCAGATGCTGGTGTTCGGCGTCACCTGCGTCGGCCTCGATGTGGCTGCCTACAGCCTGTATGGTTGGCTGGGCAGCAAGACGCAGCGCTTTACCGCCAATGCACGCTTCGTAAAAACCAGCAATCGCGCGTCCGGCGGTTTACTGATGCTCGCGGGTGCGATGATGGCGACCGTGAAGCGTGCGATTCATTGACGCCATTAATGCCATTAATGCGGGAATGACAGGGAGGGTTCGGAGCGCAACCGCGCCCCGAATGATCAGAAGAATTCGACTTCGTCGTTCGATACTTCCGACTTCAGCTCGCCGCTGCTGACCAGTTCGTCGTAAAAGCAGACGCGGTTGCGGCCATTCTCTTTCGCGTAATACAGCGCCTGGTCCGCGTGGCCGAGGATGACCACCGGCGATTCGGTGGAGATGCTGGCAAAGCCGACGCTGACGGTGACCTTGCCGACCTGCGGGAACTCATGATTCTCGACATTGGTGCGGAAGCGCTCGAAAATCTTGCGCGCCTGCTCCAGCGTGGTCGAGCGCAGCAGCACGACGAATTCCTCGCCGCCGAAGCGGAACACGCGGTCTTGCGCGCGGAACGACGAGCGCAGCAGGTTGGCGACGAGGATCAGCACCTCGTCGCCGTACAGATGGCCAAACTGGTCGTTGACGCGTTTGAAGTGGTCGATGTCGACCACGGCAAGCCACTGGCCGATGCCATTCGTTTCCTGGTGATGGCGGCGCTCCTCGTGTTCGCCGGGAGAGGCGTCCGGGACGCTGGCCGCAAGCAGCTTGGAGAATTTTTCGTCGAAGGTCTTGCGGTTGAGCAGGCCAGTCAGCGAGTCGCGCTCGCTGTAGTCGAGGATGCTCTGGTAATTGCGGTAGACACTGAGGATGCCTTCGATCATGTGCAGCGTATCGCTGCTGTATGGCGCCGAGTTCACCACTTCGATGCAACTGCTCACTTTGTCGTTGAGCCAGACGGGAAGCCACAGTACATGCTCGCCCGAGTCGGTCATCTGCTCGATGTGCGCCTTGCGCTCGGTGATGCTGTCGACCAGTTCCGGATAATGGTTGAGCGGCTCACCGGCATTGTCGGTCGCGAGCATTTCTTCCACCGAGACCACTTTGCCATCCGCGATCCACACGCGCGGCCGCATGAAGAGCTGGTCGCGGAAGCGGAATAGTTCGTGCACCCGTACCTGGCTTGCGCCGACCAGTTCGTGCAGTGCCGTCACCACCGAACTGTCGAGCAGCGTGTGGTCACGTTGGCAGGTGATGTCGATCAGGTGCCTGAGCAGTGCTTCCATTGTCAAAATCCGGTACCGCTCTGTGGCATGCTGCGGGCCGTGTGCACACGGTTGGGGGCGCAAAATCGGGTCAGCATGAAAGCGAAGGCGTCTTTAGGTCTGGTGTGAGGATCGTCTCGTCGATACTGCAATTGCGAAGAGGGCAAACATAGCCGGTATCGATCGTTGTCATTATTGTGCTTGCGTACGCGTGGGTATTCTATCCCGAAACAGTCCGGCAGTTGACGCTTGTCGCTTTTAAGCCATGCTGCCGGACGTGCTTCTGCATCTTGTTCAATTCCTATTCTTGTCACTTCGTCTTATCGCTCGAGCACGTAGGTGCCAGGTGCCGGTTCGAGCGGCGGATAGCCCTTGTTCGCTGCACCCATCGCTGGTGGGGGCACGCGTCCGTCGCAGTGCTGCTCCAGCCAGTCCGCCCATGCCGGCCACCATGATCCTTCGCTGGCGGGATTGGACAGGTACCAGTTTTCCGGATCGATGTAGTTAGTGCCGGCTGGCCGGTGCGCCATCCGGTAATACCTTCCCTTGTGACCCGGCTCGCTGACGATGCCCGCGTTGTGCCCGCCGCTGGTCAGCAGGAAGGTCACGTCGGGATCGGCGATCAGGTTGATCTTGTAGACCGACTTCCACGGCGCGACATGGTCGGTCTCCGTTGCGACGGCGAAGATCGGCACACGAATGTCGCCCAGCGAAATGGTCCGGCCATTGATCTTGTAGCGGCCGGCGAACAGGTCGTTCTTGAGGAACAGGCGATGCAGGTACTCGCTATGCATGCGATACGGCATGCGCGTGGCATCTGCATTCCACGCCATCAGGTCGGTCATCGCCTGGCGTCCGCCCAGCAGGTACTGCTGCACGATCAACGACCAGATCAGGTCGTGAGAGCGCAGCAGCTGGAAGGCGCCGGCCATCTGCCCGTTGTCCAGGTAGCCCTGGTCCCACATGATGTCTTCCAGGTAGTTGAGCTGACTGTCGTCGATGAACAGCGTCAGCTCGCCAGCTTCCGTGAAATCGGTCTGCGCCGCAAGCAGCGTCATGGAATTGAGCCGCTCGTCGCGGATCTGTGCGAAATAGGCGGCTGCCATCGACAGCAGCGTGCCGCCGAGGCAGTATCCGACTGCGTTGACCTTGCTGTCGGGGACAATCGCCTGAATCGCGTTGAGTGCTTCCAGCACGCCCAGCCGCAGGTAGTCCTCCATGTCGAGGTCGCGGTCCTTCGGCGCAGGGTTGTGCCACGAGATCATGAACACCGTATGGCCCCGTTCAACGAGGTAACGCACCAGCGAATTGTGCGGCGACAGGTCGAGGATGTAGTACTTCATGATCCATGCCGGCACGATCAGCATCGGCTCCGCGTGCACGTCCTGGGTCGCCGGCGCATACTGGATCAGTTCGATCAGCCGGTTGCGGTAGACCACTTTCCCGGGCGTGACGGCAACCTGCCTGCCCGGGGTGAAATTTTCGGTGCCGGTTAGCGGCTTGCCGCCGATCTGGCGCTCGAAATCCTCGACGAAGTTCATTGCGCCGCGCACCAGGTTCATGCCCCCTTCACGCACGGTGGCATCGAGCACGTCGGGGTTCGTCGCGACAAAGTTTACTGGGGACATCACGTCGAGCAACTGGCGTGCGGCAAACGACACCACCTGTTCATGATGGGGCGACACGCCGCCGATGCCGGTCGTGATGTTGTGCCACCACTGCTGGTTGAGCAGGAAGGATTGCTGGATCAGGTTGAACGGCCAGCTCTGCCATCCCTTGCTGCGGAAACGCCGGTCTTGCGGCAGCGGTTCAATGCAGGGATCGCACTTGCGGTCCGCCATCACGTGCGCGGCATAAATTACAAAGCGTGCAGTCTTACGCACCGCCTTCTCCGAGAGGCGCTGCCATTTCCCCGGTGACACTGCGAGGTGCAGGGCCCAGTCGAAATAGGCCATCGCGAGGCTCGCGGGCGACAGGCTGCCTGTCAGCTTTCCCATCGCAGCATGGATGGAGCGGTCCAGCACAGTCGGTGGTTCGACGTCTGTTACTGCCCACGATACCGGCGGCGGCGTCACCACTTTCTTGTCCGGTGTGCTTGCCACTACCTCCAGGTTAGCTTGCGGTCTGTCCATTTCATCCTCCCAACGTGCAACTGCCTCAACGCCCGGGATATACGAAGTAATTTTGCGCTCGTTTCATGCATATGGCGCACGAAGCGCCAGCAATTTTTCATAGTAGGGAGCCGGCTGGAAATGTCGATTGATTTGGGTCAAGAGCCGCCAAAAACGGTATGACTATTTCGACAATTCTTGCTGTGAAAACAGCATGGCACTTCTCTTGCATAAGCCTTGTACATTCAGATGCAGGCAAGGAAGAAGGAAAACTGCCATCGTGCGCAATGCAAATTGGGAATTCCTTTCTCTCGTGAGAAACCCCGCACGATCTGTAGTGTCAGATGCAATACGGCGTTTCCGCTGTGCCACTGAAATTCCATGAATACCCCCTTCCAAGAGGCAAGCCAGGCCGAATACCTGTATCGGTTGATTATCGACAACGTGTTTGACGCGTTCATCGCCATCGACGATCAAAGCAGGATCCTCGAATGGAGCGCGCATGCAGAGAATATGTTTGGCTGGCAGAAGGAAGAGGTGCTGGGCAAGCCCCTTACCGACACCATCATCCCCAGCCGCTATCACAGTGCGCATATGGCCGCGCTCCGGCATTACCGCAAAACCGGCAAAGGGAAGTTCATCAACCGCAGGGTCGAAGTCGCTGCGCAGCGCAAGGACGGTGTCGAGATCCCGGTCGAACTGACCGTGACGCCGATCATCGGGCCGCAAGGCTCCACATTCTTTGCGCTCGTGCGTGACCTGTCCCAATCCAGGGCGCTGGAAGAATCCCTGCAGCGTCAATGCAGCATTACCACCGCGGTGTTCAACCACGTGGCCGGCGCCATCGTCGTCGTCGACATGTCCGGGCGCGTCACGATGATCAACCCGACCGCGCGGCGTCTGCTTCATATGCACCCGTTGAAACCGGACGGTCCGCACACGCTCGACGTGTTCGACCTTTACCTCGACGACCAGAAAACACCCTATCCGGAAGAGCAGCGCCCGATGCGGCGCGCCTTGCGCGGCGAGCACGTCGATGATGCGGTGGCCTTCGTTCGGCACCCCGATTTTCCGGAAGGCTTGTGGATCAGTGCCAATGCGCGGCCGCTGGTCGACAGCCACGGTGTGCCGGCCGGTGCGGTCGCTGTATTCCATGACATCACCGAACGGCGCCGCCGCGAAGAGGAACTTGCAGAACAAGCCCGGCTGCTGCAGGAACAGGCAAGCCTGCTCGACCTGGTGCACGACGCCATTTTCGCGCGCACCACCGAGGACATTATTACCTACTGGAACCTGAGCGCAGAAAAGCTGTATGGCTATACCCGGGAGGAAGCCACCGGACAGGTGAGCCATACCCTGCTCAAGACGCGGTTCCCGGTTCTCCTGGAGGAGATTCGCGCCAAGGTGGACACAAACCGGTATTGGGAAGGCGAACTGGTGCATACCACCAAGGACGGCCGCGAGATCAACGTGTTCAGCCAGTGGGCACTGGAGCTCCATGATGGGCGCCCCTACCGCTACCTCGAAACCAACACCGACATCACGCAGCGCATGAACACGGAGCGGGCGCTGAAACAGTCGCAGGAGAATTTCCGTCTTCTGGTCGAGTCCTCCACCGAACATGCGATCATCATGCTCGACCCTGAAGGGCGAATCCTCAGCTGGAATCCTGGAGCGGAAAAAATTACCGGGCTTACTGCCACGGAGGCAATCGGCCTTGATGCGGAGAGACTGTTCACCGCGGAGGACCGCGCGATGGGAGAGCCGGAGCGCGAGCTGAACGAAGCGCGCGCACATGGCCGTTCCGAAGACAACCGCTGGCACGTGCGGCGTGACGGCAGCCGCTTCTGGGCCACGGGCGCGGTGACCCCGCTCTGGAACGACGATGGCAGCCTGCGCGGCTACGCCAAGATCATGCGTGACCAGACCGCACAGCGCATGGTGGACGAGCAGACGCGCTTCCTTGCCAACCACGACGCGCTGACCGGGCTGCCCAACCGGGTGAATCTCAGCAACCGCTTGCACCAGGCGATTGCGCTGTCGCAGCGCACGAAGGTGCCGCTTGCGGTGCTGCTGCTGGATCTCGACCGCTTCAAGTACGTCAACGACACCTTTGGCCACCATACGGGCGACCTGCTGCTGAAGGAGGTCGCGCTGCGTATCGTGTCGTCGATCCGGCAAACCGACTTTGTCGCGCGGCTGGGCGGAGATGAGTTCGTCATCATCCAGGCAGATGTGTCGCAGTCGGACGCGGCAGAGACACTGGCGCGCAAGCTGGTACTGGAGCTTGGCCGCCCCTGCCAGCTCGAAGGGCAGGAGGTGCAGAGCGGCACCAGCATCGGTTTGTGCGTGTACCCGACAGATGGCCAGAATCCGGTAGAACTGCTCAAGCGCGCCGATCTCGCCCTGTACCGCGCGAAAAATGCGGGGCGGCACACCTACCAGTTCTATACGCCCGACCTGCACACCGAGCAGAACTGGAAGAAGGACCGCGAAGCCGCCCTGCGCGCAGCACTGAAGAACCAGCAGTTTGAACTGTATTACCAGCCACAGATCGGTCTCGGCGACTGGAAGATCTCGACGGTGGAAGCATTGCTGCGCTGGAATGCCAGCGAACTGGAAACCATCCTGCCCGGCGAATTCCTCGACATCGCCGAGCAGAGCGGCATCATTGTGGATGTCGGCGAGTGGGCGCTGCGCGAGGCCTGCCATCAGGTCCGCCGCTGGCAGTCGCAGGGCTTGAGCAGCCTGCGCCTGTCGGTGAACTGCTCGGCGCGCCAGTTCGGTGATCCGCGCTTCGTGGCGATGATGCCCGGAATCCTGCGCGATGCAGGGCTGCAGCCGGAAAGCCTCGAGATCGAAGTGCCGGAGACCATGCTTGCACGTCATCCGGAAGTAAAGGAGCAACTCGCCGACCTGCGGGCACTGGGCATACGACTGACCATCGACAACTTTGGCACCGGCGCCACCGCGCTGATGGACCTGAAGAACTTTGGCGTGGATGTGCTGAAGATCGACAAGGCCTTTGTGCAGCATCTGCCGCACCGGCGCGAGGATGCAGCTATTACGTCCGCGATCATCAGCCTTGCGCACAACCTCGGCATCGATGTGGTGGCGGGCGGCGTCGAGACCGCAGAGCAGCTTGCCTATCTGAAGGCGCGAGACTGCACCAGCGCGCAGGGTTTCATTTTCAGTCCGCCTTTGCCTGCAGACAAGTTCGAGAAGCTGGTGCACGATGGCGGCTGGTCGCGGGTGAACCCGATGCTCGACGGGAATAGCCCCCTGCAGTTCGACCTGCACTAGGTTGTCAAACACAACCTGCCAGGTCATCAATCAACCCATGATTCAAGCAGGGTGTTTCATGTCCGGCAAGAGGGCTGCGGAAAAGCCGACAAATTCTGCTGCCGGTAGCGGACGCGTGATCAGGTAACCCTGCGCTTCGTGGCAGCCATACTCGCGCAGGAAGGCGAGCTGCTCCGGCGTCTCCACGCCTTCCGCGATCACGCGCAACTGCAGCGCCTGGCCAAGCTGGATCACGGCCTTGACGATGGCGGCATCGTCCGCGTCGTGTGCCAGGTCGCGCACGAACGATTGGTCGATCTTCAGTTTGTCCACGGCGAGCCGCTTCAGGTAAGACAGGCTGGAGTAGCCGGTGCCGAAGTCGTCGATGGAAAGATGTACGCCGAGCTTCTTGAGCTTGTGCAGCGTCTCTACCACCTCGCCGGTTTCCTGCAGCAGGATCGATTCGGTCAATTCCAGCTCCAGGTTGGCGGGTGGCAGGCCGGAGCGATCGAGTGCGCGCGCAACCGTCTCGACGATGTCGCCACGCCGGAACTGCTGCGCGGACAGATTGACCGCGACCACCAGTGAGGCCATGCCTTCGTCCATCCAGGCCTTCGCCTGGCGGCAAGCTTCGTTCAGGACCCATTCGCCGATCTGCACGATCAGGCCGCTTTCCTCGGCCAGCGGAATGAATCGTCCCGGTGCAATCAGCCCTTCGTCGGGACGCTGCCAGCGCACGAGCGCTTCGGCGCCCACGATCGCGCCGGTCGCGATATCGATTTGCGGCTGGTAATGCAGCAGGAATTCCTGGTTCTTCACTGCCTTGCGCAGGTTACTGTGCAACTGCATGCGCGCGAGCGCGTCCACATTCATCGTCGCTGCGAAGAAATGGTAGGTCTCGCGGCCGTTGTCCTTCGCATGGTAGAGCGCCGCGTCGGCATGCTTGAGCAGCGTGTCGAAGTCGCTGCCATCGCTCGGATACAGGCTGATGCCGATGCTGAACGACGTGCTCAGCGTATGGCCGCCGATTTCGAAAGGTTCGGACGCCGCATCGAGGATGGACTGTGCGATACGGCTCGGCGTGCTGGAGTCGCGTACATCGCTCAGGAGGATCACGAACTCGTCGCCGCCCTGGCGGCTGATGGTGTCGCTGTCGCGAATGCATTTCTGCAGGCGCTCAACCATGCGCACCAGCAGCTGGTCGCCGACGTCATGGCCCAGGCTGTCGTTGACGCGCTTGAAATTGTCGAGGTCGAGGAACAGCAGCGCGACGCTGTGGCCGTCGCGCCCGGCACGCGCCGTCGCACGATCGAAGCGGTCGCGCAGCAGGACCCGGTTAGGTAAATGCGTGAGCGGGTCGTGGTGCGCAAGGAATGCCAGCTTTTCTTCCGCTTCCTCCCGCTGGACGCGCATGCGCAGTGTGGTAATCCCAAACGCGAGATCCGTCGCCAGCTCATGCAGCAATGCGACTTCATCGTCCTCGAAAGAGTCCGGGTCGGAGGAGTAGATGGTGAGCGCGCCGAAGGTGCGGCCTTCGCTGACCAGGGGCAGGGAAATATTGGCTTGGTAGCCACGCCGTCTGGCCGCATCGCGCCATGGCGCCATCGCCGGATTGGCAGAGAAGTCCTTGTTAACCTGGATCTTGCCCGTGCGGATGGCCACCCCGGTGGTGCCGCGTCCGCGCTCCGACTCACCCCAGCTGACCTTCGCGTCCTCGAGATAGCCGTCATCAAGGCCGTACTGGCTCATCGGGAGCACGGTCTTGTCCGCGTCATGTTCCGCATAACCTACCCAGGCCATCATGTAGCCGCCGTTGACGACAACCAGGCGGCAGATTTCGTCCAGCAGGCTCTGTTCGCGCTCTGCATGCACCAGCGTCATATTGCAGTTACTCAGCAGGCGCAGCGCGCGGTTCAGCTTTTTCTGCGTTGCTTCCGCGCGCTTGCGCTCGGTGATGTCGCGGGCAAACACGAGTGCGCCGTTTTCGTTCTCGTAGTTGAACGTGACAGCAGACACCTCGACATCGACGGTAGTGTTGTCCAGCCTGAGGTAGCGCGTTTCCTGCGGAGGGATGGTTTGCCGCTCCTCGTTCAGCAGGCGCATGTGTTCGGCGACATTCGTACGGCATTCCGGCGCTGTGCGCTCGAGGAGGGTTTGCCCGATCAGTTCCTCCTTGCGGGCCGCCCCGAAAAGGTGGATTGCCGCACTGTTCACATAGGCGAAACACCCATGTACTTGTACGAATACCGCATCCGGTGCGCTCTCTACCAGCATGCGCAAACGCTTCTCACTGTCTTCCAGTGCCGTTCCGTAGCGGTTGCGGTCTTCAACTAGACAGTTGAAATTGGCCACCAATTGGCCAATTTCGTCATCACGCTCCAAGGGCAATGGTGCCAAAGGCGTCTGTCCACCTGTCATGCGGCGCATTGCTTCCCCGGCGCGGTCCAGGGGTTTTAGCAGGTCACGTACCACCCGTTGTATCAGGAAAAATGCAAATACCGTCAACAGTGCAGTTGCTAAAAAAAGATTGTCCCGTAGCGTCCGCACCGGACGCAACGCGACTTCGGTGGTCAATGCCGACATCACAATCCAGTTAGCCGTGGGAACGCGTTTCCCGGAGTAAAGCTTTTCGATACCTTGCGAATTGCGTCCGATGCCAGAACCTTCGAAACCATCAACGAAGTGGTCGTACATCAGGTTGTCGCCACGCGCTGATGTAGCGGTCAGCATCCGCTTTGGGTCTGTCGCCGCGACGATCATATTGTCGTGCGGAGAGGTGACGAAAATTTCCCCCTTACCCGCTAACTCGGGGGATGAAACAACGCCGAGGAAATTCGGCGCAGAGAGGTCGGTGATGCCGGTCATCACGGCGTGTAATTTTCCTGCTCTATTGAAGACGGGCACGCCGATGGTCAATACCGGTCGCTTTAGCGCGCGCCCCATGACCGGCTTGTCGATGTACGGTCGTTCGGTTTCGACCACCTTGATGAAATAACCGCGGTCACCAAAGTAAGTCCCGCGTCGGCCGGGAGCGACCGGATAGTCTGCGATCGTCTTGCCGTCGAGCCCGATAATCGCGACGCCTGCCGTGAAAGTGACGTGCAGCCCGCTCAATTGTAAGAGGTGGGCGTCTAGCTCATGTTCATCGAGGCTTGCGGGAAGCTTTGCTGCAGCCCCGGTCAGCATTTCGATTCGCTCGGAGAGTTTGGTTTCGATGTCTGCTGCAAGGCGCTGCGTAGCAGCGAACTGTTCATCGAACAGCACTTGCTCAAACTGTTGCCGGAGAATCGTCGCAGAGAACAGGGCCAGCAGCCAGATGAACAGTATGAAAAGGCAAACGGTGAACAGCACCAGCTTGCTTCTAATTGACAAGCGCTGCAGCGAAGCCGTCAATGAGGGTGTCGTGAATAACCTGCCTGAAAGTTGGCTCAACATACGCTTTTCCGTCGCCTGATGCAGGCGGTGACCGCAAACCGCTGTAGGGAAGCGGCCCGGTCGGGATAATGCCTAGCGTCCCTATGGTAACCCTTTAAAAACCTTAAAAAATTGTCCTAGGTCAATTTTTCCCGAGTGGCCGGCGCAGGCCGCGTCGGGTGTCAATGCCATTGGCATTACACTGCACGGGCCTGACTGCTGCCTGACAATTCAAGGAAGGCATTTGAATGCCTGTGCCTGGAGACCTACACTGGAGACGGGCGTCAGAAGCAGGTTTGTGAAGAGGCATGTGCTTCGCAGAACCGATGCCTGCTTCCAGCCGGGCTGCGCCATTGAAGACTGAACCTGCGTTACTCATTTCCGTTCACGGTTGCTTGTGCCGACGTCGTCCGCCAAGCGCCTTCATGGGAGGGATGTCATGTCAATCAGGGAATGCTGCAATATCGGTGTGGTGTGCTGCAATGCCGATACGTCGTTGCAGGACGTTGCTGCGCTGATGCGCAAGCACCATGTAGGCGATGTGGTCGTCGTCGACGAGAAGGATGGCAATCGCATTCCGATCGGTATCGTCACCGATCGCGACATCGTCATGGAAACGGTATCCGTGCAGATGGACGCGGCGGTATTCACCGCAGGCGACATCATGACTACGCCACTCATCACCGTCTGCGAAGACGAAGACTTCATCGAAGCGCTGCGCGTCATGCGCCATCACAAGATCCGCCGCATGCCAGTTGTCACGCAGGCCGGGCACCTGTGCGGCATCGTTACCGCCGACGACATTATTAACCTGCTCTCGATGGAGCTGTCGCTCATGACCGCAGCCATCATCGACCAGCCGATGAAAGAGGGAAAGCTGCGCAAGGAATGGCGTGCAGATTGAGTGCGGTGCGAAATAGGAATCGTGTCAGCACATTGCGCAATCGAACCGTTTGTCACATCGCGTATCAAGCGTGTGAGCATTTAACCCACCGTACGTTTGATCGTCCACAAACCGCATCACCACATACGATGCCGGTCACCATCGGCTTCGCTCCCGAAAAGCCACACCAGATGCAGTGAAGCGCAAAACCTTGTCGCTGATCGAATCCCCGCACCGAACGCAGGCAGCACAATCAGACTCAGAGAAAAAAACGCGAGTCCGGGGTTGTGTGCATGAATGATGCCTACGGGGTACACATAATCAACAAGGGTAATAATGCTTCGACTGTCTCTCGTTTCAAACGAGCTTCCGCCGTACCGTATTCCTTTCTTTCAAGCACTGGAGAACATGCCCGGCATCGCCCTCCAGGCGCTTTTCTGTACACGGCGCGAGCCTAATCGACTCTGGGAGTTGCCGCCGCTGGACTTTGGCCATGTCTTCTTGCGTGAGAATGTTTTCACGGTCGACGGACGCTACATCCACAGCAATCCCGGCGTCATCGCTGAACTGCGCAAGTTCGCGCCGGACGTCGTGGTCACGGGTGGTTTCAATCCCACGCACCTGTATGCTTTCGCCTATGCATTGGCCAGGCGCTTGCCGCACGTGCCGATGACAGACGGCACCGATGTGTCGGAACAGGGCCTGAGCAAGATGCACCGCGCTGTGCGGCGTGTCGTGTATAGACGATCGAAGGCATTCGTGTCCGCGAGCGACGGCGGCCGCCGGCTTTACGAAAGTTATGGCGTGCCTGCGGCAGACTGTTTCAAGTCCTGCCTCTGCGTTGACAATGAGGCGTTCAGTCCGCATGGGCAGGAGCAGGGGACAGAACAGCAGAAGGAATTCGATTTTCTCTTCTGCGGCCGCATCGAGCCGGTGAAGAATCCGCAGTTCGCACTCGATGTGGCGGCTGCCACGGCACGCAGGCTGGCGCGCAGGGTGAGCATTCTGTTCGTCGGCACCGGTGTGCAGGAGGAGGAGTTGAAGGCGCGCGCCGCACAGCATCCGGATCTGGTGCAGGCCAGGTTTCGCGGGTTTACCGCGCATGGCGATCTGCCTGCGCTGTACCGTTCTGCACGCGTGTTCCTGTTTCCGTCGCTATGGGATCCGTGGGGCGTGGTCGCCAATGAAGCATGCGCGGCCGGCCTTCCGGTTCTGGTGTCGCCGAAGCCGGGCGTAGCGAACGAATTGGTCATCGATGGCCGGAATGGCTTCGTCTGCAAACTTGACGTGGATGACTGGGCAGAGCGTGCGGCCGTGCTGCTGACGCAGCCCGCAGTATGGCAGCGCTTCTCCCGCAACAGCCAGGAAGCCGTCAAGGATTACACCTACGCCAATGCCGCTGCGGGCCTCGTCGCCGCCTGCCGGCATGCGGTCGATCGGATGTCGCGCGCACGGCTGAGGGGGCAGGAGCGATACAACGAAAAGTAAGCCGCAAGAGCCGGCTAAGAGCTTGTTTTCTACCGAAATAGGCTCTTAGCGGTCGCCGAAGCAGATGCCGAGATCGCGCGCCGTTTGCAGCGTATCGCTGTCGAGCGGCACGTTCTTCATGCGTCCTGCGACTTCGGACAGCGCGACGTACTCTACGTTGGGGAAGGCGAGCGACACCATGACGCCGGACAGGCCATTGTTCAGCGCACGCACCGCCGCCGCGCCAAAGCGCAGCGCCGACAGCCGGTCAAAGGACGTGGGGCTGCCGCCGCGCAGCAGGTGGCCGAGCACCACCACGCGCGCATCCTTGCCGGTGCGTTCCTGCAGCACCTTGGCAACGCGCTCGCCGATGCCGCCCAGGCGTTCCGCGTGGCCCACTTCTGCCGGCGCGAGTATTTCGCGTTTTCCATCGATCGGCTGTGCACCTTCGGCCACTACCACGATGGAGTACATGCGGCCCAGCTTGTCGCGGCCGCGGATCTTGTTGACGACCTGGTCGATGTCGAACGGCAGCTCCGGGATCAGGATGCTGTGCGCGCCGCCGGAGATGCCGGCATGCAGCGCAATCCATCCTGCGTAACGGCCCATCACTTCGACCACCATCACGCGCTGGTGGCTTTCAGCGGTGCTGTGCAGACGATCGATGCACTCGGTCGCAAAGGCAACGGCACTGTCGAAACCGAAGGTAGTGAAGGTCTTGTCGAGGTCGTTGTCGATGGTCTTCGGCACGCCAACCACGCGCAAACCCTTGCGATGCAAGGCCTCCGCGATGGTCAACGAGCCATCTCCGCCAATCGAAATCAATGCATCGATGCCTTGCTTCTCGAAATAAGCCAGCAATTCATCCGAGCGGTCCGTGTCCTGGATCGTTCCATCCGGCATGGTCACCGGATAGTGCAGGGGATTGCCCTTGTTGGTCGTGCCGAGGATCGTGCCGCCGAGATGCGCAATACCGCGTACCCGGTCAGGCGTCAGGCGGATCACGCCGCCCTCCGGGTAGCGCTCCGGGTTCAGGATGCCGTTAAACCCGTCACGGATGCCGTAGCACTCCCAGCCATGCTTGACGGCCGATAGCGTGACGGCGCGGATCACCGCGTTGAGGCCGGGTGCATCGCCGCCCCCGGTGTTGATCGCAATACGTTGAATCTTGTTGGTCACCGCAGCTCCTGCTTGAAAAAACATGCAATGTTGGCGAGATAAAAGGACGACCGGGAAGCGGTCATTTGGTTCGAAGTATCGACGCCGGCCACGGCCGCGTCAATGTTTCGCCATGCGGCAGCGCGGCAGTACGGTACGCTGCCATTAGGAAAAAGGCTTGCGGCAATAATGCGGCAAGCCTTGTTGATTACTCATGCGGCACTGTTGGCGCTGTTACGTGCGGGAAAGCGCGTCCTTCACCAGTCCCTGCAACTGCTCGTAACCGAAGCTCGGCATCGGCTTGCCGTTGACGAAGAATTCGGGTGTCTTGGTTACTTTCAGCTTCCTCGCATCGGCGAGATCCTGCTCGATGATTTTGGTAATCTCCGGCGAGTTCATGTCGTTGCGCAGGCGCTCCATGTCCAGTCCGAGGCCATCCAGATGCTTCCAGACGAGCTCGACGCGCGCCGTGTGGTGCTGTACCCATTCCGGTTGCGCGACATACAGCGTCTCCAGCACCTCCCAGAACTTGCCTTGCTTGCGCGCGGCCTCAAGGACCCGCACCACCTGGTCAGAACCTTCATGGAACGGCGCATAGCGCACCGACAGGCGGATCTTGCCTGGATTGGCCGCCATCATGTCCTTCACGAACGGATAGAAATCACGGCAGGTTTCGCAGGCCGGATCAAAAAATTCGACGATATGCGCCTTCGCATCGGCATTGCCGAGCGTCGGGGAATGGAAGCGCACCAGCGATTCCTGGTTTTGCGCAGCGACCTTGTTGGCCTGCTCGGACTGCTGTTTGTTATAAGCCACTGCGCCGGCAAAAAACACCAGGATCATCAGGAGTGCCGCAGCGATGAAAATATGCTTTTGTTTCATTGGGATGCCTTGGAAGAGAGGGAAATACGCGTTGCAAAATGTGTCGCAATAAGCAACAGGATGATGGTGGAAAAAGCGATCACTGACATGAGCGGGATCGTCAGGAAGCCAAACCATTCGACTTGGACTTCAGAACACGGCACGCCTTGCCTGCACGGCGTCGCACTCTCCGGTATGACGCCGGCAACCAGCAGTACGTGATAGACGGCGATCAGCCAGCCAACGACGGCCAGCGGCAGCGCATAACGCACGATCTTCGGGTCGAACGGGAACAGGCCGACGGCCAGCACGAATGCCAGCGGGAACATGAAGATGCGCTGGTACCAGCACAGTACGCACGGCGCGAAGCCCATCACTTCACCGAGGAAGAGGGCGCCGAGCATGGACGTGGCGGCAACCAGCCAGCCGGTGAAGACAAGCGCCCAGGGCGAGGTTTTCATGATGTGGTCTTTCATTCAGGGAGCCCGCATTGCATTGCCGGATGATGCAAGAGCAGCGGTATCGGCAAAAAACGGAGCAGGGCCGGGAAGTTGATGCACTGATAAATCGTTCTCGCAAGACTGGCGCGGATTATACCGAGCCACCTATAGCCGGAAATGCAAGCAAATCTGGATCAATGGAATTACTTGATCTCAGACATCTTTCTAGCGGGATCTGTTCCCCATACATCCATGCGAATCACGAAAGCACAGTCTGTCATTGGCACTTTGTACGGTTGTATGGGGGGAGTGCTTCTGAGTGCATGTCATGGCGTTAAGAGATGACCAATCGGAGAAGTCTACTTGGGCGATTTGCAATGCCGACGTGGTAATCACGGCGCCTCAGCTGCCTAAATCCTGTTGCGTATATCCAGTCGTGTATGGCAGACGTATCAACATCGCATACGACCGCAAACAAGGAAAACAGCTGTAATGCGAAGTGCAAGGTTTTCATTGCCAGGGCGTCCTTGCCGCATGCCGTTTTCGCATATCGACGTGCAGATATATTCGTTGGTGCAGCGTGAACGCAAGTTTATTCTTCGAGCCATCACCGGCCTGCAAGGTGTCTTGCAGATGCCGGTCCATTCGAAAGCTCAGGGAGCCCACATGTCACGCTGGTTTCAAGATAATTCACTGTCCATTGGCCGCACGCCGCTGGTCCGTCTCAATCGCATTACCGATGGTGCTCCTGCGACCGTGCTGGCAAAGATCGAGGGACGCAATCCCGCTTATTCGGTGAAGTGCCGCATCGGCGCCGCGCTGATTGCCGATGCGGAAAAACGCGGCTTGCTCGGTGCGGGCAAGGAGCTGGTCGAGCCCACGAGCGGCAATACCGGCATCGCGCTTGCATTTGTCGCCGCTGCACGCGGTATCCCGTTGACACTCACGATGCCGGAAACCATGAGCCTCGAGCGACGCAAGCTGCTGCTGGCGTTCGGCGCACGGCTGGTGCTGACGGAAGGCGCGAAAGGCATCAACGGCGCCGTACAGAAGGCGGAAGAAATCGCCTCCTCCGATCCGGACAGGTATGTGCTTCTGCAGCAGTTCAAGAATCCGGCCAATCCCGCAATCCACTAGGCGACCACCGGACCGGAGATCTGGGAAGACACCGGCGGAGAAGTGGATGTTTTCATCTCCGGTGACGGCACCGCCATCATGCGCGTGCAGTCCGTGAATATCGCTCGCCACCAAGTCTCTCCACAGGCAAAAGCGGCCGCCGCATAACCTACTGCAAATTGATTCGTTCTCTTTGCAGGAACATCCCCTTAGATTTCAGAGTTAGAACGTATCGTCCCTGCACAAAGCTGTCGTGCGCATATGCGCAGGCAGAGCCGTTACCGGGACGTCCGCCGACAAGAGGGGGATGAGTGCATGGCCATCGATTTCACTCCGCAGTTCCACAAGCGGATTTCTCAACAGCCCGAACGCAGCGTATGGGTTGCAATACCGCACCCGCGGACGCTGATACCGGTGAAGACAATCTATTACCGCGCATGGCAGCAGAGCGTCTTCGGTTGCTGAAGGCCGGCGAAGAAGTATTGGCCTTCCCCATCAGTCACTGATCTGCGTCCTCGGCGAGAACTGCATATTCAAATTCAAAACAATTCGTTCTGTTATTCGTTGCGATTCTTTAATCTGACAACATCGAAATTTGAACGTCAGGGAGACGCGAAATGAGATTAAAGAAATTCCTCCGACAACTATTCGTCCTGGTGCTGGCGGCCGTGGCAGCATGGTTTGCCGGTGCAGCTCTCCAGAACGGCACAGTGCTGAAGACGCATGACCGTGTGGTCGATGCAGCCGGCAGCGGGGCAGCGGGGGCGGAGAAGCCATGAGCGTTCTTCTGTTAGCCGGCAGCCCGTCCATTCCGTCGCGCTCCACGCGGCTGCTGCACTATATCGGCGAACGTCTTGCAACGCTTGGCCATCGCTCCAGCAAGCTGCATGTGCTGGACCTGCCGTCGGAGGCGTTGCTGCACGGGGAGTTCGGCAACGTCGACATCAAGGTCGCCAAGGCACGGGTCGAGCAAGCCGATGCGATTGTCATCGGCACACCGGTTTACAAGGCCGCGTACAGCGGCATCCTGAAAGCCTTCCTGGACCTGCTGCCGCAGGATGGCTTCGCCGGCAAGCTGGTCTTGCCGCTGGCGACAGGCGGCAGCCAGTCGCACATGCTGGCACTGGACTATGCGCTGCGGCCGGTGCTTTCGGCCCTGGGCGCACGGCATGTACTGCCCAGCATTTACGCAACCGATGCGCAAGTCGTGTGGACGGCGGAAAACGACCTGAACATCGACGCCGATATCGCGAAGCGTCTCCACGACGGTGTCGACAACCTCTCGGCCAGCCTGAACGCGCTACGCGACAGCCGCTTCAATGAAGCTGACTCGATTCCTGCACCGTCGGTACCCTTCTCGCATGTGCGATGTAGCGTCTGACCTTCCCGGGGTGCGGGAACGCATCCTTCGATCCTGACCGCATCTGCGGCGGTATCAATCCGTTTTAAACGCCTTCAGCTGCCCTATTCGGGGCGGATGGGAGAGTGTTTTCCAAAAATTTTATCGATCAGAACAATCAACAAGACAAGGACACGCAATGACGATCTCTCATGAAAAACGCAACGCAAAGCGACGCACGCTGAGCCTGCTGTCGGCTGCCGCAGTCGGCGCCATTTCCTCCGCGCTGCCGGCGTTCGGCCTCGCGCAAGGCAAAGGCACGTTGCGCATTGGCTTCCAGAAGTACGGCACGCTGACAATCCTGAAAGCACGCGGCACGCTGGAAAAGCGCCTCGCCGCACACGGTGTCGACGTGAAATGGACGGAATTTCCTTCCGGCCCGGTGCTGCTGGAAGGGCTGAACGTTGGCAGCGTCGACTTCGGCACTGTCGGCGAGGCGCCGCCGATCTTTGCGCAGGCCGCCGGGGCCAACCTCGTCTATGTCGCAAACGAGCCGCCGGCACCGGCGAGCGAGGCGATCATCGTGCCGAAAACTTCGACGCTGAAATCGGTGGCGGAACTGAAGGGGAAAAAGGTCGCGCTGAACAAGGGCTCGAATGTGCACTACCTGCTGGTGAAGGCGCTGGAAAAGGCTGGTCTGGCCTACAAGGATGTCGAGACCGTATTCCTTCCGCCGTCCGATGCGCGCGCCGCCTTCGAGCGTGGCAGCGTTGATGCCTGGGTCATTTGGGATCCGTTCCTCGCGGCGGCGGAAAAACAGCTCGGCGCACGTATCCTCGCCGACGGAACGGGGATCGTTGCGAACCATCAGTTCTTCCTTGCATCGCGCAGCTATGCGCAAAACAATTCCGAGGTCATCAAGGTCATCATCGATGAACTGGTGAAGGCGGATGAATGGTCGAAGCAGAACGTCAAGGAAGTGGCCAGCATCCTGTCGGCCCAGATTGGGCTCGATACCTCAATCGTCGAGCTGGCCGCAGCACGCTATTCCTACGGCGTCAAACCGATTAGCGACCAGGTGCTGCAGGAGCAGCAGAAAATCGCCGACGTTTTTGCCGGCCTGAAGCTGATTCCGAAGCGGATCGTCGTAAAAGATGCCGCGCTTCTCGCGAAGCTGTGAGGTGCGCGCGATGAGAGAGTTCAACCAACCCAGGCGCACGCTCGTCCGTGCCGTGCTCGGCGCCACTGCTGCTGCGGCGGCAATCTGCCTCACTGGCCTGACACCGGCGCACGCGGCAGAACCGGTGAAGGAGCTGCGCATCGGTTTCCAGAAAAGCTCGGTCAACCTGACGCTGCTGAAGCACCGCAAAGGACTGGAGCAGCGATTGCCCGGTACGAAGCTGACATGGTTCGAGTTCAATGCCGGGCCGCAGATGCTCGAAGCGCTGTCGGTTGGTAGCATCGATTTCGGCATGACCGGTGACACGCCGCCGATCTTTGCGCAGGCCGCCGGCAGCAACCTCGTCTATGTCGGCGCGGAACCGGCTAAGCCGGACAACAGCGCAGTGCTGGTCCGGCAGGACTCGCCGCTGAAGAGCCTGGCCGACCTGAAGGGCAAGAAGATCGCGTTGCAAAAGGGATCGAGCGCCCATTACCTCGCGGTGCGCGCGGTGCAGCAGGGCGGGCTGCAATGGAGTGACATTACGCCGGTCTACCTGACGCCGGCCGATGCGCGCGCCGCCTTTGAACGGGGTAGCGTGGATGCCTGGGTGATCTGGGACCCGTACTGGGCCGCGATCGAAAAGGCGCTGTCGCCACGCGTGCTGGCTACCAGCCGTGGCCTGGTGAGCAACCATACGTTCTACCTCGCCAGCCGCTCCTTTGCGGAGAAGCATGCGCATGTCCTCCATGTGCTGTTCGAAGAACTGACGAAAAGCGACTCCTTCGTGCGCGACAACCATGTGGAAGCCGTGCGCATCGTCGCCGAGAGCACCGGGCTCGATACCGCCACCATCGACACCTACCTCAAGCGGCGCCCGCGCTCGCCGGTGGCATACCTGACGACGCTGATGCAGGAAGAGCAGCAGGTGATTGCCGACACTTTCCACCGCCAGAGCCTCATTCCGAAACCCATCCGCGTCGGCGAGGTGTTCTGGCATCCATCGCGAATCGCAGGGAAGTCGAACTGATTACAGATGTCCGATTACGTATCTATCAAAGAAAGGAATGCACAATGAGTCTCAATGTCTTCTGGTTTCTCCCCACGCACGGCGACAGCCGCTATCTCGGCACGACCAAGGGCGCGCGCCCGGTCACCTTCGACTACCTGCGCCAGGTGGCGGTTGCGGCTGACACCAACGGCTATGACGGCGTGCTGATCCCCACCGGGCGGTCCTGCGAAGATCCTTGGGTCGTTGCGTCGAGCCTGATCGGCGCGACGAAGAACCTCAAGTTCCTCGTGGCGATCCGTCCCGGCCTGAGCACGCCGGGTCTCGCCGTGCGGACGGCCGCGACCTTCGACCGCCTGTCGGGCGGCCGCCTGCTGGTCAATGTCGTCACCGGCGGCGACCAGGGCGAGATGGAAGCGGACGGCGTGTTCGCCGACCATGCGCAGCGTTATGAGATTTCCTCCGAATTCCTGCGTGTCTGGCGCGCCGCGCTGTCGGGCGAAGGCGGTGAAGAAGGCTTTGACTACGCCGGCAAGCATATCCGGGTCAAAGGCGCGAAGACGCTGTTTCCGCCGGTGCAGAAGCCCCATCCGCCGCTGTATTTCGGCGGTTCATCGGATGCGGCGCACGAACTCGCCGCCGAACAGGTCGATGTCTACCTGACATGGGGTGAGCCGCCAGCCGCCGTCGCGGAAAAGATCGCCGACATCCGCGCCCGCGCCGCCAAATATGGCCGCAGCGTGCGCTTCGGCATCCGCCTGCATGTGATCGTGCGGGAAACCAATGAAGCCGCGTGGAAGGCGGCCGACGAGCTGATCAGCCATCTGGATGACGACGTGATTGCCAAGGCGCAGGCGGCATTTGCGAAGATGGATTCCGTTGGCCAGCGCCGCATGGCGGCACTGCACGGCGGCAAGCGCGACAAGCTGGAAGTGTCGCCCAACCTGTGGGCGGGCGTGGGCCTGGTGCGCGGCGGCGCCGGCACCGCACTGGTGGGCGATCCGGAAACTGTTGCGGCGCGCATGCGGGAGTACGCCGATCTCGGCATCGAGACCTTCATTCTCTCCGGCTATCCGCATCTCGAGGAATCCTACCGCTTTGCCGAACTGGTGTTCCCGCTGCTCGGCAGGAAGCGCCCCGGTTCGCAGGAAGGTTCATTGACCGGTCCATTCGGTGAAGTCGTTGCCAACGGCTTCCTCCCCAAAGTTTCGCAGAGCTGAGGAGCCGCGCATGAGTGCTACGACCGCTACGACTGTACTTGCAGGCGGCCTGTCGCCGCCGTATCGCAAGTCCCGATCCGTGCCATGGAACCGGCAGGCACTAGCGAAATTTGCGCCATGGGTAGTGCCGTCATTGCTGCTCCTTGTGTGGCAGCTCGCGGCGCAGGCCGGCTGGTTATCCAGCCGCATCCTGCCGGAGCCGCTGGCCGTGCTGCGCGCTACAGGGGACCTCGCTGCATCCGGTGAGCTCTGGCTGCATGTGAAGACCAGCGCCTGGCGTGCCTTGTCGGCGTTCGCCGTCGGCGGCGGGCTTGGCCTGCTGCTGGGGCTGCTGACCGGCACCTTCAGGCAGGCAGAAACGCTACTCGACACCACGATCCAGATGATCCGCAACATTCCGGCGCTGGCGTTGATACCGCTCGTGATCCTGTGGTTCGGCATCGATGAGGCAGCCAAACTGTTTCTGGTGTCGGTCGGCGTGTTCTTCCCGGTGTACCTCAATACCTTTCACGGCATCCGCTCTGTCGACAAGGGACTGATCGAAATGGCGCGGAGCTACGGCCTGTCCGGCTGGGCGCTGTACCGCGACGTGATCCTGCCCGGCGCCTTGCCGTCGATCCTGGTCGGCGTGCGGTTCTCCCTCGGCCTGGTCTGGGTGCTGCTGATCGTGTCGGAGACCATTTCGGCGCAATCCGGCATCGGCTACATGACGATGAATGCGCGCGAGTTCCTGCAGACCGATGTGGTGCTGGTCGGCATCCTGCTGTACGCGCTGCTCGGGAAACTGGCCGACGTGCTGGCGCGCCTGCTCGAACGCACGGCGCTGCGCTGGCACCCGGGCTATCAGTGAGAAAAATGAGAAAGGAGTCGCCATGAAAAACAATGCAGACGAATTCCGCCAGCTGCAATCCGCTGCGTCGCCGCGACGCGGCGTGCGGGTAACGGTGGAAGGGATCTGGAAATCCTACGCAGGGCGCGACGTACTGAAATCCGTGGAGCTCGCCATCGAGCCCGGTGAATTCGTTGCCGTCGTCGGACGCAGCGGATGCGGCAAGAGCACCTTGCTGCGCCTCGTGGCCGGACTGGAGACACCGAACGCCGGGCACATCCGTTTCGGACCGCACGATGGCGCAAAGCGCAAGCCGGAGACACGCATCATGTTCCAGGATTCCCGGTTGCTGCCATGGAAGCGCGTGCTCGAAAACGTTTCGCTTGGCCTGCATGGCAAGAAGGAGCGTGCTGTCGAGGCGCTGCGCAACGTCGGCCTGCAGGACCGCGCGAAAGAGTGGCCGGCGGTGCTGTCCGGCGGGCAGCGGCAACGCGTCGCGCTGGCACGCGCACTGGTGCACGACCCGGAACTGTTGCTGCTGGACGAGCCGCTCGGCGCGCTCGATGCACTGACGCGCATCGAGATGCAGCAGCTCATCGAAACCCTGTGGCAGGAACGCGGCTTCACCGCCGTTCTCGTGACGCACGACGTGCAGGAAGCCATTGCACTGGCCGACCGCGTCGTGCTCATCGAGGACGGCCGGATCACGCTGGACGAGCACATCGCGCTGCCTCGCCCGCGTGCGCGCGGCAATCCTGCCTTTGCCCAGCTCGAGGAGCTGATTCTGTCGCGAGTGTTGAGACATGCCGCATCGGATCCTGACAGCACGCTCGGCGACGTGTCCTTGCTGAAGACCGTCAGCCAGGTGAGCTGGGCCGTATAAATTCTTCTGGCAAAACGTTTGCCGATTTTTTGAACCGATTTTTCAATTCACTACATACCTACAGAGGGAAAAACTATGAGCATCCAGGCAATCAATGTACGTAACCAGTTCCGCGGCAAGGTGAAAGCGATCATCGACGGCCCGGTCGTGTCGGAAGTCGATGTGGAGACGCCCGCAGGCATCGTGACGTCGGTGATTACAACGCGGTCAGTGCGCGATCTCGGGCTGGAACCGGGCGTGGAAGTGGTCGCGCTGGTGAAGGCGACGGAAGTGTCGATCGCCAAACTGTGAGTTTTAGAAAGCGGGACCGGTGGCATGCACGGTCCCGCGATAAACAAAGCTTTCACGCGCTTTGCCGCTCGGCATCAGCAATCGCGCAAAGTCGGCCGCGAAAAATATGTACGTGGAAATGCAGCCCACTGTAATGGCAGTGATGCCGAGCTGGAATACCGCGCCCAAGCCTCCCAAGCTATATGTTCAACCGGGAAAAACATTGCGCCATATCACGCGCATTTCTTACCGGTGCAATGCCATTCCTACCATGTTTGTGCAAGCTGAAAAATTCCTTCCAGCACGCGACGAACATCTCACCCTAGAGAGAAAGAACCCCTAGGAACAATACTTGCATTTCGGTGTAAATCGTTTTTAACCACCGGAATATTTCATGTGCGGTCTTGCTGGAGAGCTACGCTTTGATCACACGTCGGCCGACGTCGCGGCCGTCGTGAAGATGAACGGCGCGCATTCCCGTCGCGGACCGGACGGCGAAGGCATATTCAGCCTCGGTTCGCGCTGCTTCGGCCATCGGCGCCTGAGCATCATGGACCTGAGCCAGCGGGCGCACCAGCCCTTCATCGACAATGTTGCTGGAATGGGCATCGTCTTCAACGGCGCTATCTACAACCACCATGAGCTGCGGCAAGAGCTGAAGGAGGCCGGCTACCAGTTCGTTTCCACCGGCGACACCGAAGTCATCATCAAGGCCTGGCATGCATGGGGCGAAAAGGCGCTCGACCGCTTTTACGGCATGTTCGCATTCGTACTGTGGGAACGCGACAGCGGCATCACTTACCTCGCGCGCGACCGCCTCGGGATCAAGCCGCTTTACTACACGGTCGACAGCGAGCGCTTGCGCTTTGCATCGACCTTGCCTGCGCTGCTGGCGGCAGGCGATGTCGATACCTCGCTCGACCCGCAGGCGCTGCACTATTACCTCTCCATGCATGCGGTGGTGCCGGCACCGCACACCATCCTGCGCGGCGTGAAGAAACTACCCCCAGGCAGCCTGATGACGGTGCAACCGACCGGAAAGTGCACGGTCAGGCAATGGTGGACGCTCGATTTCCGGCGCAGTGAGGAAGACGAGAAGCGCAGCTTCGACGACTGGAAGCAGGCCGTGCTGGATGCCCTGCAGCTATCGGTCAAGCGGCGGCTGGTTGCCGACGTGCCGGTGGGCGTGCTGCTGTCGGGCGGTCTCGACTCCAGCCTGATCACTGGCTTGCTGGCGGAGGCAGGCACACCCGATTTGCGCACCTATGCGATCGGCTTCGAAGCGGTCGACGAGGAAGCGGGCGACGAATTCCGCTACTCGGACCTGGTGGCGCGGCACTACGCAACGCACCACGAAAAGCTTTACATCCCCGCGCCGGACCTGCTGCAGGCGCTGCCACGGGCCATTGATGCAATGGCCGAGCCGATGGTCAGCCACGATTGCGTCGCCTTCTACCTGTTGTCGGAAGCGGTGTCGCGCCACAGCAAGGTGGTACAGAGCGGCCAAGGTGCGGATGAAGTGTTCGGCGGTTATCACTGGTATCCACCGCTGACGGACATCCGCAATCCTGCCGCTGGCGTCGATGCCTACCGCCGTGTGTTCTTTGACCGCACGCATGAAGAGATCAGCGCATTGCTGCCACCGGACATGTTGCTTGACGACGCCAGCGGCCTGTTTCTGCAACATCATTTCGCCAAGCCGGGTGCGGACAGCGTGATCGGCCGCGCGCTGCGCCTCGATACCACGGTGATGCTGGTCGACGACCCGGTCAAGCGGGTCGACAACATGACGATGGCATTCGGACTGGAGGCGCGGGTGCCATTCCTTGATCACGAACTGGTGGAGCTTGCGGCGCGCATACCGGCACGGCACAAGGTTGCCGAAGGCGGCAAGTTCGTGCTCAAGGAAGCTGCGCGCGCGGTGATTCCGGCTGCGGTGATCGACCGTCCCAAAGGTTACTTCCCGGTGCCCGCGCTGAAATACCTGCGCGGCGATTTCCTGGAATTCGTGCGCGGCACGCTCGACAGCCACACCGCGCGCACTCGGGGCCTGTTCCGGCGTGACGTCATCGAAAGCATGTACGAATCGCCCGACAGCCACATCACGCCATTGCGCGGCTCAAAACTCTGGCAGATGGCGCTGCTGGAGGCTTGGCTGCAGGCGCACGGCATATGACGAAACACTGACAGATCCGGCACTTCGCGTAGCGCTGCACTTGCAGGCAGCAGGCGCTAGTGGTGCAAGTAGCGCAAGTGGCGTTGCCGGTGAACGCGGCATCAAGGACCGGTTACCGGTCCGGGGAAACATTCAACAGCACATAGGAAAACCATCATGACGATCGCCCAAACTGGTACTTCAAGGAATGGGACTGGAAAGCAAATCCAGCCGGAAATGATTCGACGCGCACAGGATCAGGTGCCATCTCCCTGCGGAACAGCAAGTAAGGGCTGCCGCGATAACGCCTGGATCGAATGCGGGTGGGGGCGCTTGCTGTACGCGCCGTCTTTCGAATCGCCGTCGCTGCTGGCGCAAACGCTGCTGCAGGAAGCGCCCGGCAAGCGCGACATTGCCTTGCATGTGGCGGCACCACAGTTGGTGCTGGCGGAAGCGCCGGCCAATCTGTTTCTCGATCCCTCGCTGATTTTCAGGCGCAAGCTGGATCACGCCCATGCCCACACCCACGTAGCCATGACACCTGGCGTGGTGGTGCGTCCACTCGCGACCCGTGCCGATATCGCCGCGATCAACCGGTTGTACCTGATGCGCGGCATGGTGCCGATGGACCCGAAAACCGTATGGAACCAGCGCCATAACGATGCACTGGTCTACCTGATTGCCGAAGATGAAAGCACCGGCGACGTGATCGCTTCCGCGCTGGGCATCGACCATGAGATCGCCTTCGGTGACGAGCAAGGCGGCAGCAGCCTGTGGTGCCTGGTCGTGGATCCCCAGATCGGCATGTCCGGCACGGGTCCGATACTGGTTAACCATCTGGCGGCATTGTTCGCAGAACGCGGCCGCCACTTCATGGACCTGTCCGTGCTGCACACTAATGACTACGCCATCCGGCTGTACGAGCGGCTGGGATTCGAGCAGGTGCCGGGCTTCGTGGTGAAGCACAAGAATGCCATCAATGAAAAACTGTTCGTCAACACCGAAGGCATCGATGGCCTCAATCCCTATGCGCGGCTGATCGTCGACGAGGCGCGGCGGCGCGGCATCAGCGTCGATGTGCTGGATGTGGATGCCGGCATTTTCAAGCTGCGTTATTGCGGTCATGAAATCCTGTGCCGGGAATCGCTGACTGAGCTCACCGGCGGCGTCGCCATGACATGGTGCCAGGACAAGGTGCTGACGCTGCGCCGGCTCGCTTCCATCGGACTGAACGTGCCGCGCCAGCAGGTCGCCGGCGATGAAGAGGCCAATGCGCAGTTCCTGAAAGAGTGCGGCTCGGTCGTCGTCAAGCCTGCGCTCGGCGAGCAGGGGCGTGGCATCAGCGTGGATATCCGTTCACCCGATGATTTGCCAGACGCCATCAAGCGTGCCGAGGCCATCGGCGGGCATGTCGTGCTCGAGCAGTTCTGCCAGGGGCAGGACCTGCGCATCGTCGTCATCGGCTACAAGGTGGTCGCCGCTGCAATCCGCCGTCCGGCAGAGGTGACAGGCAACGGCGAATCCACGATTGCGCAGCTGATCGAACGCCAGAGTGCGCGGCGGGCAGCGGCCACCGGCGGCGAGAGCAAGATCCCGGTCGATTCCGAAACCGAGCGCTGCCTGGCCGCGCAAGGACTGACACTGGAATCGGTGCCGGAAAACGGGCAGCGCGTGCCAGTGCGCAAGACCGCCAACCTGCATACCGGCGGCACGATCCACGACGTCACGGCGGAGCTGCATCCGGCATTGCGTGACGCGGCCGAAGCGGCGGCTCGCGCCTTGCACATCCCGGTCGTCGGCCTCGATTTCCTCGTGGAGTCGCCGGACGCGCCGGAGTATGTGGTGATCGAGGCGAACGAGCGGCCGGGACTGGCGAACCATGAGCCGCAGCCCACGGCCCAACGCTTTATCGACCTGCTGTTTCCCCTGACTGCCTGATTGCGTGACTATGTGAACAATGCGGGAATTGAAGATGGAAAAGCTGCCGATTGATGTCGACTACCTGACGACCACGCTGCTTGAATTGCTCGCCATTCCCAGTCCTTCCGGCCTGACCGATGCCATTGTGCATTACACAGGGGAACGGCTCGCGGCCATGGGCATTCGCTACGAGCTGACACGGCGCGGCACGATCCGGGCACTCCTGCCGCGCAACCTGCCGGAGCGGCGACGCGCCAATCCGGCTCGGGCCATCGTTGCGCACCTCGATACGTTGGGCGCGATGGTGTCCGAGATCAAGCCGGACGGCCGCCTGTCGCTGATGCCGGTCGGCACCTGGTCTGCCCGCTGGGCGGAGGGCGGGCGCGTGACCATCTTTACCGATGACAGCCGCTATCGCGGTTCCGTGTTGCCACTGATGGCGTCCGGCCATGTGTACAACGAGGCGGTCGATTCGCAGCCGGTCAGTTGGGACCAGGTCGAAGTGCGCATAGACGAACAGGTCTTTTCCACCGAAGATGCCGCGTCGTTCGGCATTCGCGTGGGCGACTTCGTTGCTTTTGACCCCAACCCGGAATTGCTGGAGAACGGTTTCATCGTGTCGCGCTACCTCGACAACAAGGCCGGCGTCGCCGCATTGCTGACGGCACTAAAGGCAGTGGCCGAGGCCAAGGTCGCAATACCGATGAACTGCCACCCGATATTTACGCTCACCGAGGAAGTCGGCTCCGGTGCGCGTGCCGGCATCGACAGGGACGTCAGCGAAGTGATCGGCGTCGACATCGGGCCGACCAAGGCCGGGCAGGACACGCGCGCGCTGGGGGTGACGATCCCGCTGATGGATTCGGCCGGGCCCCATGATTACCACCTGACGCGGCGCTTGCTGGCGCTGTGCAACGAGCACGGCATTCCCAGCCACCGCGACGTATTCCGGTTTTATCACTCGGATGCGAGCGCTGCCGTCTCCGCCGGGCACGACGTGCGGACTGCGCTCTTGTGCTTCGGCACCGACGCCTCCCACGGCTATGAGCGCACCCATCTATCGACGCTGGAGCACCTGGCGCAACTGCTTTGCCTGTACATCCAGTCCGACCCTGCACTGCCGGAAGACCGCGAGCCCATTCTCGATTCGGTGGAGCACTTTTCGCAGCAACTCGACGTCAACCAGCTGACCCCGCCCGAGACCCCGCGTCCGGACCCGGAAAAACTGTTTGGCCAATGACGGGAACAAGCTGTGCGCATGCATGCCAAACATTGTTCCCTTCGTTGTTTCAACCAACCCGTTCAGAGGCTATACGAAAACCCGCTGCGCCGCCCAGACTCGGACCGCTCGCTACGTTTTTAAACAGTCTCTAAGGAGTAATCATGGCAGGAAGCACTTTAGACCCGGACAACATCCCGGAACCGGACCGCCAGCTCGGCAAGGGCCATGGCACCGACACACTCGGCCCAAGCGACATATCGGATACCGGCAGCGATGTGCAAGGCGGCCTGCGCGCCGTCGAAGAGCTCGACCTTGGCCTCGACCGGGGTACCAATGAAGATTCGGACAGCCACAATATCGATCCCAGCGGCGACACCGACGACGCCACCAGTACCGGCGAATCATCGACAGCGGGGCGCAATGCCGATGTCGAGCTCAGCGGCGATATCGGTATCGATCGAGTCGATTATGTGAATCCGGAAGATGACCCGGATTTCGATGACACGACGGCGGACATCCCGCCACCGCCACAAGCGGACCAGGCGGACCGGCCGCAACAGCGCAAGACCTGAGCAAACCGCGCCGCGCAGATCCACGCCGGATGCCATGGTGCCACGCCGAGATGGCCCGGCATCCGGTGCGTTAATTGCATTCAGTGCATTGATTACATGCGAGTACGGCGCGGCACGTTCGTCCGCCGCCCGGGTGGCAATCCGAATCCGATTCGAATCCGATCCGAATCCAGATAGGCAGTCGTTTTGCCATGCCGTTTTCGGTGCGACTCAAGGTTTGGCGCCGATGCCCGTTCCTGCCGTACCGGTCGTGCCCGCAGTGCCACCGGATGCACCGGTAGAACCCGCGGCATCGATGCCTCCCGGCGCACCGCTTTCGCCCGTCGTCGTATCGTTAGCGTCGCCGCGGGTATGCCGGACGATGACGCCTTCCTGCTGGCCGTTCTGGCCTTGCATCGCGCCTGTCCCGCTCACGTTGAGCGTCGTGCTGCCCGGTGCGTTTTTGTTGACCAGGTCCTCTGGCCTCACTTCCACCATGTCGCTCGGATCATCGGTCGACGATGTTTCAACACCGGGCGTCATTCTGTCGTCGAGCATGTCCGATCCGGCCATGCCCGTTGCCGTGCCGGTGTCCGACCCGCCGGCATCGCCTGCGCCTGCCTGCTTGCCTTGCGTGGAAAGATCGGGCTCCGAAGGGGAGGAAACCTTTTCCACCATCTGTCCGATATCCTCCATCGGCGTGCCGGCCGAGGACTTGGTTGCAATATCGCCCAGCGACACGATGCCGACCAGCCGGTGCGCGTCATCATGCGAGACAACCGGCACGCGGCGTATCTGCGTGTCGGCCATCTGACGCATCACCTCATCGATCGGCTGGTCTTCAAAGCACCAGCGCACGTCCGTGCTCATCACATCATCGACGACGGCGTCGTCAGGGGCAATGCCGGCGGACGACGCGCGTACGGTAATGTCACGATCGGTGATCATGCCTACCAGCCGCTCTCCGTCGCATACCGGCAACGCACCCACATTCAGGTCGTCCATCATTTGCGCGGCATGCCGCAGGGTTTCCTGCGGCGAAATGAACTGGACATTGCGTGTCATGAGTTCCGAAACCATCTGCATAGCTATCTCCTTTATGACTAAAGCTGACCTTATCTTGCGGCGACAGCTGCGCTTGGGCCGAACCCGGGTTCGGCTTGGCGTGAAATAGCCGGAAAGATCGGTAATTCGGCTTGTTGTCAGACGGCGGCAACGCGTGTTCGTTCAACGCCGACAGGAAAAAACGGGCATCGGCGATACGTCCGCCCGATGCCGCGCCAGAGCAATGCAGTGCGCGTCCCGTGTCCGACCCGCATGCAGGTCACGCTAGCGCACCCGCCCTGCTTGCTATGCCACCGCCTGCACATACCCATCCTTGAAAACCGGCTGGTTCTCTGCGGGCGGGAGTGGCCTGGAAATGTAAAAGCCCTGGATTTCGTCGCAACGCAGGGCCTTGAGCGTCTCGACTTGCTCGCCGCTCTCGACACCTTCTGCCACTACCCGCATCCCGAGCGAGTGGGCCATCGTAATGATGGCGGAGAAGAGCGCCCGGCTCTCCCTGTTCTTTCGTAGCCGCGCGGTAAACGCTTTATCGACCTTCAACACGTCGAAGTCCAGTTCCTGGAGCTTCGACAGCGATGAATAGCCGGTTCCGAAGTCGTCGACCAGCAGCGTGATACCCATTTTCTGGATCGCGTCCAACGTGTCCCGTGTTTGCGCGCTGTCGTCCATCATGGAGGATTCGGTCAGCTCAATCTCGATCAGGTTCGGCGCAATTTGGTAGCGTGCCAGTGCGGCAGAAACGACGTCGGCAATCTTCGCTTCACGAAACTGCCGCGCCGACACGTTAATTGAAACAGGGAGCACCGCTTGCCCGTTGCGGGACCAGTGCGCCACTTGCGTGAACGCCTTGTTGATGACGAGTTCCCCTAATGGAATGATTAATCCCGTTTCTTCCGCCATCGGAATGAACTCGAGCGGCTCTATCATGCCCTTGGTCGGGTGCGCCCACCGGACCAGTGCTTCCATGCTCGTCATCGATCCCGTCGTGACATCGATGCGCGGCTGGTAATAGACGACAAATTGGTCCTGCTCTATGGCATGACGGAGATCTGCTTCCCGTTCATGACGGAGACGCACCGCTTCGTAGAATTTTTCATCGAAGAAGCGATAGTTTCGCTTCCCGCTTGTTTTCACGGAGTACATCGCAATATCGGCATGTTTGAGCAAGGTATCCGCATCGGGCGCATCATCCGGATAAACGCTGATTCCGATTGAGGTACCAACAGAATGCGTTCCTTTCTCTAACCGGAAGGGTTCCTGAAATGCAGCCAGGATGCGTTCGGCAACATGGGCGGCATCCGCGTTGTCCTTGACCGCTTCCAGGATGACGACGAATTCATCACCGCCGATGCGAACGATATGGTCATGAGGACGAACCGCGAGTTTCAGCCTCCGGCCGGCATTCCGGAGCAGCTCGTCGCCCGCATCATGCCCCATGGTGTCATTGACCGCCTTGAAACCATCGAGGTCGATGAACAGTACCGCAAGCTTCTTCTTTTGCTCTGCTGCATGCTGTACTGCTTGTGGCATGAAATCCATGAACCAGTGGCGGTTCGGCAGGCCGGTCAGCACATCTTCATTGCCGCGCTTTTCCAACTCCGCGACATGTGCTTTGGTGTCGCTGATGTCGCGTGATGTAATGGCGAGATCATCTCCGGAGCGGACGATCCTGACGTGCATCCATTGCGCCTGCACAGGGCTACCTGATAGTTGCTCCTGTTCTGCCTCAAAAAAGCCGGAATCGAATGCTTCGCTTAGCGTCATAAACGCCAGTGCTTTGGCATCGCCTTCGTACAGGTCGGACAATCGTTTTCCAATCAACTCCTCTCGGCGCATGTGAAGAAACTCTGCACCACGTCGATTGCTGTCGATAACCTCAAAGTCGACGATGCGGCCATTGACCGAATACACGGGCCTCGCGATATAAAACCCTTCCTTGCCACCCTCGGTTGCCATGCGATACGTCGCCCTGAGTCCATCCAGCTCGCGTTGCCTTGCGCCGAGCCGCCTCAAGAGGCACGTTCCCAAGGCAGCAAATACCGCGAGCGCCAGCGTCGCCCACGTCGCATGCCGGATTGTCGTCGAACGATGCTCCCAATACGCCGCCAGTGCGGAACGCTGGTCCAGTCCCGCCAATACGATCATGTCGTAGCTATCGGTCGCTTGCCAACCGATATAACGATTCCTTTGATCCACAAACCATGGGCTTCCGGGGATAAGGCTGGCACCCGACGCTCCCTGGATAGGGGGTGCTGCGAGCAAAGCCGGCGCTTCCGGTTTGAATACCTTGTCGCCAACTAGCGTTACCCGGATGCTTTTATCAATTCCGAGTATGGCCAGCATGCCGCTCTTGCCCAATGTCAGTTGGTCATAGCCTGCAATAAAGTAATCCGGTGGGACAGAGACCAGCACTACTCCATCGAACTGGCCATCCTTGTCGGTGAGCTTGCGGGAAAACTGCGCAACGGTTCTTTTCGCAAAGGTTCCATATCGTATTTTCCCGATATAGAAGTGATCCTGAGGCGAATCTCTCTGCGCAATGAAGTAAGGCTCGTTACTGGCATCGACTCGGCTGCTCTTCAAACTGGTGCTGGTGACGAGGTCGCCGTAACGATCGATTACGGCAACATAGAACCCGGCCTTTGCCGGCAACAGTCCGGCCTCATCGATGCCCTCGAGACGAAACAGGCCGTTTGAGTATTCCCATGCGTATTTGATGTACAGCGCGACGCGGTCGACCGCAGCAAGGGACTGCTCCAAGTGGTTGGCATACGAGCGCGCCAGGAGAGATGCTTCTTGCAGAGCTCTCTGTTCATAAGCCCGCTTTTCTTGTTCAAGGCTCCCGAGCATGGCGGCCCATCCCACTAGCGCTATGAGCAGCAGAGCAATAGGCCAGTACAGGATGCGGTAATTGCCGTTGAAAACTCTGGATGCGTTCTCGGGCATGCCAAGCCGTGTAGCGCTTCCTTCGTTCTCTGATGATGTCATCGTAAACTTCCGTGCCAGGGTATTTTGACCCATAGCATTTGGCTTCGTTTCCTGTGTAGTTATGGATAAGGACCGATGCAGGATCGGACGATTTCGTCTCCGGCAAGTGCGGTTTTCCTGCCAGTTAAGTGCTTTCGCTAGACCATCTTTCACTTGCTGATGACCCGATTTGATGAAATTGTGCTCGTCCGGTTCATGCGTATATTGGCTGAAGTGTGTGGTTGCTCAAGATATGGCTGCGCTTCTTGCAAGCTGGCACGTTAGAACCCGTCACCTTTGTCCAACGCATTCCGTCGAGTAACTGAAACATGAAGGGCAAGAAATCCGTATGACGAAGCGCCGTGGGACCGCGAAAAGAATTCGGGGGCAAGTCTTCAAGATGCATGCTTGAACAGCGAGCCACGTAACAGGCTCTAAAGCGGGCACTATGGAAGGCGGTTCCGGTGTGCGATGTTCCTGTACGGCCACTCTTTGCTTCTAGCAGCACTTGCTCGATGCAAGAGAGTGCCGCCTGACACCGGCGCCGGCGCGGAATTCCGCCAAAAACTAGGTCACCAGGCCGAACCAAAGCAATCGGGAGTCCATTGGCATCGTCCGGCCGCAATGAGGACAACGGAGTTTGCCCAGTTGTTCGCTGCCGGATAGTGTCGGGATCAGCGGCACCGCGCGAAAGCGCCGCTGGCATTCGGTACATGAGCAGACAATCTCATCAAGGCGGCAATACGGTTCGGCATCCTGGGTCATAAGGCCTCCCTTATATGCCGGTTGGACATGCGAAGACTGGCCAGTGCGTTTGCACTTGTGTATCACCAGTAAGGGCCTGTAACACAACGCGTGTACCCGACGCATCCTATGACTAGCGTCAAGTGGCGCGCTTGGCGGTCAGCTTTTCCATGGGATGGCGGCTGGCGGGTGCCGGGTTGCACGTACCGGCGTGGTGTTTGGACACTGTTTGAAAATCTACTTCGCAACCCAAACCCGGCCCGCTCGCTACGGTTTTCAAACAGTCTTTTAGACTGGACCGGAGGCCTCCAGTACGGCAGCGTCGAATCTTTGTTCACGCTTGAATTGTTCGAGGGCCTGGATCAGTTTGCGGCGGATGCCCGACTCTGCCGGCGAGTGCCCGGCGTCCGCCACAATGTGCAGCACGGAGCCCGGCCATGCCTTGTGAACACGGTACGCCGACTCCGGCGGCGCGATCACATCATGGCCACCCTGCACAATCATCACAGGCAAGTGGGCGATACGCCCCACGTTGGCCACTAACTGATCAGGACTGAGGAACATGTTGTTCCTAAAGTAAGACGCATCGAGCCTGCCAGTACCGTATACCACCGGATCATTCTTTGCTGCTTCCTCAACCAGTGCCGGGTCGTGGCGCAGCAGCGAGCAGGACTCCGTATATTTGAACCACATGCGTGCCGCAGCCATCCGGAGCTCCGGGTCGTCAGAGAATAACCGTTTCTCATAAGCAGTCAGGATGTCGTTCCGTTCCTGTTCCGGCACCCATTCGACAAAATCGGAATGCGCCTTTGGGAAGAAACGCCGCATGCCGTAAAGGAACCACTCGATTTCTCGGGGCGTGCCAAGAAAGATGCCACGCAGGATGAATCCGAGGCAGGCATCCGGATAGGTCTGCCCGTACGCCAGCGAAAGAGTAGTGCCCCAAGAACCGCCAGCCACCAGCCATTTGTCGATGCCAAGTAACTTGCGCAGCACTTCCATGTCGTCGACCAGAAGCTGGGTGGTGTTATTGCGCATCTCTCCCAACGGCGTGGACCGGAATGCCGCGCGCTGATCGAACAGGATGATCCGGTACGAGTCGGGATCGAACCACTGCCGCTTGTCCGGCGACGATCCGCCGCCCGGCCCCCCATGAACGTACACGACCGGTATGCCATCGGGGTTGCCGCATTCTTCCCAATACAGGGTGTGCAGCTCATCCACCGGCAACTTGCCGGTGTGGCGCGGTTCAATCGGCGGGAAGAAGGATAGATCGGGGGATGCGTCCATGGCATTTCTCAGGAATAAGTGTGAAGGACCGGAGTCCGGGGCATGAGATCGTGACAACGCGCTTCCAGCAAAAGATCCGGCGACTCTTAAATAAGTGTCGATGGAGTCGATCAAACTATTTGCACGTACCGTGCCCGCCGCCAACTTGCAGGATGGGTGGTGTGCGGAGCGGAGGGAGTGCCGGCCTCGCCGCCTACGTAGGGTAATGCCGGAAGGAGGATGGGAGAGGAAGAACAAAGGGGCCACTTGGATCGGTGGCCCCCTGTATCAGTGTCGCTATCGCTTGGGGTGATTATCCCGCTTCAGCATGATGTGGCATGAAAACGAAACGGCGTGCAGGCGGCAAGGTGCAGCCAAGCTCAGTGCAAGGGCAATGGCCCCTGCGAATTCAGAATAAAAGACGATATTTTTATAAAAATAAATCGTGATATTTCAGCGCCGCCGTGGTTTTGTCTATTGTGTTTTTTAGCGGCGGAGCGAACCCACTGATGAAGGATGCCCCCCATCAGTGGGAAGGTTATACCTCCAGCATTTCAACGTACAGATACATTCAAAATAAATTTTGATAATTATTGTTGCACGTACTAAGGTGAAGCGATTGGCGACGCTGAAATGGAGCCTCGAATGGATGCATATGAGCCTCCGCGCTTTCCATGCAGGTTGCCCCCAGATACCAGGGGTGTTGCAAGTGGATGCAGATACGAACCGACGCTAATAGCCGGAAGAGACAACAATAAAGGTACGGGGTGGGGAAGGCGTAGTCCGAAGACAGGTAGGCCTATACAGTGCCTTTCAACAGGTGAACGGCGACTTGCATATTTGCTAGACGTATGCCCGGATGTAATTGATTATCGCGAACAATACCCTTGGGTAAGTGACGAACTTCTTGCTTACCTGGCAAAAAATCCCTATGCAGAAATACCGAGAAACAAGCTTCGTACACTTGACTTCGTAGTAACTCTCCCTGCGCTTAATAATACCTTACGGTACACGGTCATTTCATACAAGACCTACAAGGACTCTCTACGCCCAGACGTACAGCGACGGCTGCAGAGCGAGAAGTACGATTGTGAGCAGTACGGATGGAACTGGATTCTTTGTACAGAAAATAACCTTAATCCAGAATCGGTTAGGTCAGCGATTCGGTTGGTACGTTGGGCTACCTGTATAGACATTGATAATGCTCATGACATGGCCTTCAAAATGGCGAGACTCGTCGAGCGCGAAAACCGTAGTCAATCGCTGGACGAGTTGCTTGTTGGAGTAGGTTCACACCTCGGAATCAAGCTCGATTCAGCATATGGCCTTTTTGCGACTGCTGTTTGCCTCGGCTTTCTCGCTTTGAAGCTTGACAGTCCCTTAGATACTTGGCGACCTATCACAATAAACCCGGCTAGGAGATGAAATGTCATCCGTACTACGAAGCGGCATGATTCTTGAAAAAATCGCCGGCCCTTTTAAGGGAGAGCTGGATAGAGTGATTAATGTGATGGAGGAAGAGGGTTGGGTATTCCTCATGCATATCGCAAAGCAACGGCCGAAGGGGACAAGAGTGCCACGGCGAGAAAATCTAAGCGTTGTTGAAGCATCTCTTGGAGATACCCTTCTAGTTGTTCCGGAATGTATTCGTCCACCTGTTATGGAGCTTCCAGAAAATGAAGTACTAGAAAGTGCCAAACAAATTAAGAACCACAGAAAAACGGTCTTAGGCGACCTTCTTTCAAACGAGAAACAGCGCGCACTTATGGACAAGCGCTCAAGAGCGGCGCTCGTTCTGAAACAAGCGCAGATTGCAAAAGTACCGGAGAATGAAATTCGTCGACTCCTCACTAATTTCTGGTGGTATGGGTGCACTGAGCAAGCCCTACTAGGGCATACGTGGGAAAAAGGAGGAGCCGGGAAGCCAAGGCAAGCCGGTAAAGCGAAGCGCGGGCGACCCAATGCTTTTGCTGAGGACGATAGTAATTCTCCGGATATTGGCGTCAACGTGAACAAATGGCATCTCGGAAAATTTCGTCAAGCAATCGACAAATATTGGGTACAAGAGAACCTAACCTTATGCGATACATATTGCAAAATGGTTCAAACGATGTACGTCCAGAATATAAGGGGCAAGGACAATGTAGTGCGCGTCCGTCCCATTTCAGAACGCAAGATTCCAACTGAGGCACAGTTCCGCTATTGGGCGAAAAAAATCATCGTTGATAAGAGGATTTATAAGCAGAAGCTCGGTGAGAAGGATTGGGAGGATGTGCATCGGCGCAGTCGTGGCTCCTCATCCGACCTTGCTGTGTACCCGGGGGATATTTACGATGTCGACGGCACCAGTGGGAAAATTGAGCTGACTAAAACAGAAAGCCGAGCTGACCGGGTCGGTAGGCCAACGATAGTTATCGCGGTCGACCGAGCGAGCGACGCAATAGTGGGCGCGGCGCTGTCGTTGCATGCAGAGAGCTGGAGCCTATACCAGCAGTGTTTTTTCTCCGCATTCACCGCAAAGGAACCGATGCTAAAAACGTTGGGACTTCCCCCCGACCTCTGGAGCATTCATGCAGTTCCAGCCGCGGTTTTTGTTGATAGAGGACCCGGAAATAGCAAGGCAGCGGGCGATGCACTGATTGGCCGCCTTGGGCTTGAACGTGCGACGGCGCCGCCAGGTACCCCGCGTGCAAAAGGCCTCGTGGAGGGTCTAAACACCAAGATTCATAACGTGCTCTCGTTATTACAAGGTGGTTATACAAGGAAAAAATCAGGTTCCAGAGAAAAGGACAAAAGGGCAAACGCTAGAAAGAACGCTGTATATACCCAAAGTGAGTGTTTTAAGGAGCTGGTTAAACAAATTGACATACATAACAAAACAACGGATGTCAGCCATCTTCTTACCGCCCCCATGCGCGCCGAGGGCGTTTCACCAGTTCCTGAAGAAATTTTTAAGTGGGGCATAAAAAACCGTAGAGGAGGTGAGAATCGACACCTCACAGAGTCCCAGGTATATCTCCTTCTTTTGGATAGGAAACCACAGGCTGTTTATCCTAAGGGAATTAGGCACCAAAAGGCCTTCTACTGGTCCTCGGCGTTGGACGCGTGGCGAGAACAACAAATGCTAGAACATTATGGCGAGAAAGGCTTCAGACCGAGCATCGTAGCAATGTACGACCCCGTGGACCCTGCAGTTTGTTATTGGGAATCATCTCCAGGAACCATCGACCGGTTGGTAATTCACGAGCAAGGCTTGGCGCGATTTGAAGGGGCGACGATGGAAGTGGTTGAAACGTCGTTCGCAAAAGACGATAGGAAGGTGAAAATTGAAAAGCGGCGTGCGCGCGCGCGCGGCAATAAACTGCAAGAGAGGCAAAAACAAGTTCTGATTGGAGTCGCAGATAATCTGAAGGCACAATCCGCCTCTGACCGCCCAATAACAGTCAGTCGCAAAGAGGAGCAAGCGCGAGAGGATGCTGACCGCGCTCGTAGGAGCCGCGAACTAGTCAATGAAAAAATGAATCAGGAATCTAAAGGGGACACACCGTCACACGTTAAGAGGAAGACTGCCATTGTATCTGCCGATGACGACATGGGTAATTCAGAGGCGGAGTCAAAAGTGCGAAGGCAAGCGCGATATGCAGACTTATTTGCAAAAACGTTTGGTGGACGTGTTAAGTAAATCGGTAATTTTTTGAATCGAAAGACCAGTCGATTGGCTGGCGTACTTGATTGGGTCAATTTCAGCAGGAACGCCGGAAGGATGTGTTGAAATCCAGAGGGCAAGTCGATGTTTATATTCCACTGCTGATTCGATGGTCTCAGAGAGGCAAGAGAGGGTCTTCGGTAGATGCTCTTTAAGCTTGTCAAACTCATTTGCACGGGAATGACCTTTTAGCAGCGAGCGTTGCGTCATACGGCGAGGCCGCATTTCCTCATTATTGAAATTCCGAACACGACTCTTAACATGCTCTGCTAAGGATTCATCCATAGCAGAGAAATACCTCGCCCTCTCATCCTTCGAGCGGCCACCTACTTTTGGTCGAGGTGGAAGAGTTTTGTTATACCAACCGGAATCATGGTTCCTGAGCCAAGAAGCCTTTGCCCCATGAGCATTTTGAAATACCGTACGCGATGTCTCTGGAGTTGCGATAAGAAAATCGGATAGCGTTTGACGATATAGCTGACGCCGTTCGCTGTCCGCTTTAGTATTGCTAAGCGGGTTGGCTTTTGATTTTCGCTTGACTCCCTCAGAGGAATAGCTGCGTGCTTCGTCTGGACCTAGTTGGGCTAATGCCTCTTTAAAAGTACCGACGCCTCCGAAGAAGAAATCTATTAAAAGCGCATTTCTTATAACGCTCGAGGGCACCTCACGAAGTGCCAAGGTGTTTGCGAGCCAACTTCTATCACCGCTTACGGATGAGCCACATGAGAGCAAAAACTCGTCTGTGAAATGGCTTTCAAAATGACCTTCTAGCGCCGAAACTGCCAGGTGGCTACCTCGTTGCATGTCTGTTTCAGCTAACGCCTTTCGATATGTCAGTCCGATTATTTCTCGCGTAAAACTTAAGTCGAGAGGGAATTCGAGTAATTCATGAAGAACTGACGTCACTCGGCTTGCAGCTTGCAGTGCGCGCTTGCTTTGAAGCTTAGGGTAGAAAGGGGCATTGGGTTTGCCGCACCAGCACTGGAGCCTCGGCTGCTTAATATATCTAGCTGTTGGTTCGGAGAATTTACACTCATTGCAACCGGCTGTTAGTGGGATTCTGTGACGAGGGCATAAGGACATTAAAGGAAATTGATGGTACCTCCTCCAGTATGGCCACCCGACGACGTCAAGGTCTTCTTCTACGCAGCGTAAACAAAAAAACTGTCGTAGCCCGGACTTGGTTGATGCGTTTGCAAAGCCGAGGTACATGAACGGATTCTTGGTATTACCCGTACCTTTAAGATGAGTGATTAAAGATTGACGCGCACTCTCAGAGAGAAAGGGTAGAAGGGCAGGGGCTATTGTGTTGCGGGAAATAATGTTTCCTGAGTCGCCTAACACAAGCTCGCATCGCTCCGAGAACAAATCTAGGTTTGATGGCAGCAGAAGAGGTGGTTGTATAGCCGTCAGTGCAAAGAAGTGTTGTGCGGCAAACTTGAGTGAGCGATAGCCGCTGGCCTTACATACCCTCATCGTATATCCGAGAACTGATTCGTCCTTATGGCTAGGCGGGTAGATAAGGCCCATTTTGGTAGCTGCAGTCTTAATGATTAATGTTTTCTTTGGGCTTTCGCGATTGTGGATTTTCGGAGTCCAGATGCTCGGTGAACGGCCCAGTCTTTGGTAGTGCCAAAGTCACGGCGGAGCTTTGTGGCGGCCCAGGCCAAGCGTCTTTCAACATAAGACGTATCGTCATCAATCGAGCTTTTAACGGCGTTGCGGTAGACAGAATTGTGTTTAAGGCGGTCATGGAGCGATTCTGTTACTCCCGCTGAAGTTGAAAGTGCTTTCTCTGTAAGCCGCCGAGGACGAGCCTTCTTCATCTTTTCCGCGGCGGAAACCTCGCGTATACGGCGTGCTCCTATCTCCGCCTCTTCCAGCGTTGGTAAGCGTGCCCGCTTTACGGTCAAAGGTTTTGGCGCTTTGGGCGTTATCGCGTTCAACCAGTCTCTATCGTTTCGATAGAGCCACATGTATGTTGCAGGCTCTCGTTGCCTCAGTATGTTGGTCGTTTCACTCGGATTTTTTCGGATGTTCGCATTCCAGTCGCCGCGGAGCTTTGCGCGCTTGGATTGAAATAGCGCTTTTTTGCGCCTAGAGCGAACGCTGGTTGAACCATTAATAATGCGATAAGCAGCACAAGATGAAATGCCATATTGTTCGCAGATTCTGGGTACGTCGGCTCCTTCAGCAAGTGCCTCGGCAATATCGCTGCGTACGTCCGGTGTAAGGGACTTCGGTCGCTCAGAGAATGAGAACCCTTCTTGGCGCGCAATTGTTGCTAGGGTCGTGACTGTAAGTCCGCATTGGGCTGCTGCGGCCCGAAGTGTGCTCGTACTTCTGAGTGCCTGTATTGCGGCGCTATTCTGTTCTTGCCGGAGGTTCCGGTAAGACGAATTGGAGGTGGCTTTTTTCTTCACCTGAGGATTGCTGGGCGGGGAGATTTTTAGACAGATGGTTAGCAGTACAAGATGAGCAGGGTGGATGGTTGACCGTGTGTTCATTGCGCGCTGAAGCCATACACGAATCGACCGCTCGTTTTCGACCTGGCGGCTTAAGTCAAAACTTTCAAAACCCGCTGAGAAGACGTTTTGGATATGGCTTATGAGAGAGGCTAAAGCAATCTTGCCATTCGGAGAAAGCCAGTTTGCATCTTTCAATTCTGTTTCAAAGTTAGTCCGCGCGTTTTGGTATGGCCTTGGAGGCCAAGAATGCAATATCTCTTCACTTATTGCCGTATAGAGCTCTGAGTTTCTACGCGCCGCAACCGAATTTGTTATAAGAGAACTTGGGGTGTGCTCCTGCTCGTGAAGGAGCAATCCGTGACGGTTACACCGAGTGACTAGCGGAAGATTGGCTGTCCGATGTAGATAGGCCGTGCCGAATAAACTTCTATCTTCCTCTTCGCATTCCTTGCAATATCGACGTGCGAGTTTAAATTGGTCAATTCCAGATAAAGGCCGAGTCGCCCGTATTGGACCGAAGCTCGGTGTCGTCATTCGCTCTTTTAACTCTGTGCGACGAATTGGGGCGAGAACTGACGCGTAGTATGGATAAAACGTATGACCACTTACCCAATCGTCGAGAGAATACGAGGGAAGGAAACGCGAGAAGAATTGCGAAAAGTGACCAAGGTGCGTAGGAAGTGACATGTCCATGTGTCGCCATGGTGCACCTAAGACATCTTCCTGCAGTATTCTGGTTGTGCTTAACCGATTGATTGACCTGCATCGGTCGAAGTAACCTCCCAACACCTCATCAGGAAGCGGGGAGGGAATAATAGGTGATGCGCGCATACTAAGTGTTCCCCGATAGTTTATCGAGTATGAAACTTTTATCGACATCTAAAGCGGATTCGTCGCTCGCCTTTTGTTTTTGCTTTTTATTTCCCTTTTTTGCTCGCTTTCTAGGGTTAGGCTCGTCGTACTGGGCGGGTATTCCGAAGATTTCTGCTAATTGTTTGGAGCTCTCGTCCGTACAGGAGTCCGCCCGTTGTGACCCTGGGTAATCCCCCGCCGATGGCTTGGGCTCACTAAATTTTGGGGAAGGTCTGTCAAACAAATCTTCGTATAGTAGGTATTCTTCCTCGGCGACATACTCCTTTTCGCGTACACGTTGGAGACAAGAGATTGCACGTTTGTACCGGCCAATTGATTGGGTCGCGCAGGTTCGCACGAACGTCTTGTTTGGGTTGTTCACTTCTTCTATAGCCATCTGCTCAAAGAGGAATTCGAAGAGCTCGCGAACGAAACGTCGCACTCCGGCTGTTAAATGATGTGCTAACGCCGGAAGCCACTCTGGCATTGTTTTACCGCCCGTTGTAACTCGCAGGGACCAGTACGTTTGAATTAGGTGAGTGAAGTCATCACCAAGTGGAACCGGAAGAAACTCTCTTGTGCCACCTGCTGTCAGCTTGCTGCCAACGGCGGTATTTGCCCTTACTACATGCTTTACTCTAAAAGTGGAGACACTCGCAACTGGGATGCCAGTGGTTTCCATAATGTTGGCGAGGAAGTCCAGAATCTCAGTGGCACTGCCCCCTGTCGATTTCAGTAACTGTAAATCCTCAACAATTAGGATGCCTGCCATCAGCGAGCAAAGGATTTGGCAGCAGATGACCAGCACCTCTCCACGGTTGGTTTTGCCTCTCAACTGAGCTTTGTGACGACTGCCTGTTAGCGCATCAGCTTGCGCCGCAATAGCAGATGCAATCCCTGCAACGGTTTTTGTTTCGGCTGCCTGAATTCTGAAAACAACGACTTGAGGCCAGTAGCAAGGTCGCCCGCCGAGCGTTACATGAATGATTGCTTGGGGGCTGACATATTGAATCAATCTGTCGACAAAGCTTGTTTTCCCGACTCCGGTCGTACCTACCAGAAGAATGCCGTTGGAACCACCTCCCGTAGGAGATAAACGAGGCAGCAAAGCTGGTTCTTCCGTTTCTGCAAGCTCATAAAGGAATCGCATGACCCTTGGGTCGCGTGGGTCTCGGTAGCGATACGAGCGACGAATGGCTCGCATAATCAATCCAAAGGCTTCGACGAACTCTGGAGTGGGAATGTAGACATCACGTAAGTCATGTAGGCCTTCTAAGCGCAGTTCGAGTGGTTGCTTGAGGAAGTCGCTATCGCGCTCAATTGGCAAGTGGGCTAAAACAGGGTAAGCATCTTCCTCGGACAACATGGGTTCCATTGCTTCAATGAGCGGATTTCCCCTTAGAACATTACTGTGCTCCGTTCGATATTTCGCCTCTCTGCCGAATCTGAGAAGCCGCTCCTCCCTTTTGTTGCTTATGGCTGATTCCGGTACGATTTCGGCATATGAATTGCCGTGGGTTTCACCATGGCCGGAAAGCGAAGGAGGAGTTTTACGCTGTTCCTGATGTGTAATGCTTTGCCGCATCGCTTCCATTACTAGACCTGTGGCTGTTGGTTCCATCAGGTTAGTACACGAATCCAGCTATCGTAAGGAGAAAACTATTGGCTCGTTTCTATTAATTTAGCTTTGCTATATAAGCCGATACGAAGTGTATATATGACATTCCGTTGCGGAATTAACTTGGTCGCTGGTGGAGAGGCTGCAAGCCAGCACCTGTAAAGGCGTTATTTCGAGGGGGATTGCACTATGGCCCAACGACGTAACCAATCCCATTCAACGGTTCGAAAGGCAGGTTGTGGTAAGGAATGGAGTTTTATTTTGGTGGATAGTCTTACGCTTTTATAAGTCGTCTTATTGATGCCGCGGTCTCTAGGGGAACGGCACCAGCAGCAGGTATTGTTGCTGGTTATGAATGTCACGTCGACGTGTTTGGCAACATCAGCCCAAACTGCGTTCAGAGTTGAAGTGAACCAATTTGTGCGCATCCGAGGTGACATACCCGCATGCCAGTAGTAGTCCGGATAGCTTGGCTCGGTCGCTATGCTGATAGCAGCACTGTGCGCACGAACTATCGTTCGCCCACATCCTTTGCATAAACCTTCAGGCCAAGCATAAATTTCGGCATCGAGTACGGTTTCACCCTTTCCGAGAAAAGGTGCCCATTTCAGGTGTCCTGCCAACGCAGACCTGATGAAATCGGACAACTCAACATATTCTGCTCCGTTGGTCCGGTCCCAGATGTAAGGGCCATCCCAACGTCGTGACATACGCACCCAGTCGCCTTCATCGTCGGTCTCAATAACAAAGATTGGCGTCTCTTTGGTAGCGGGAAATCCCTTCTTGCTCTTTACGAACCATAGTCCACGGACGCCTGACTTCCGATAACGCTCTTGCCGTTCGTTCATCAATGCCCAGTCTGGATTTGAGAGTTGTACCTCAAATGCGACCTTCCGCTTGCCAAGGCTAGCTAGAACATCAGCGCACCATATCGTCTGTCCAGTCAAAGGTTCTATCTGCCTCGCCTCAGTTTCTGCCATCCAACTCGCAGAGATAGCCGCAGTGGCAATTTCATTTTTCAGGCGCCGATGCTCTGGCGTCTCGAGCTTGTCGCCTTCACATGAATCCGGAGTAAACAAGTGAACAAAATGAGGGATTCTGCCTTCCGCCGTGCGGATTTGAACCGGTGCACCGCAGCACTTCGCCGTAAAGACCTTTTCCTTGCGGTTCCGTTCTCGCATCCTTTCCAGGCTTACTGGGTCGACACCTACTAAAGTTACGGGGCCTTCAGGGGAAAGTGCACTAAGAGGCATATTGAGGTGCAAGAAAATGTGGACAACCCAGACCTGAAAACACCTTTTAGCTCGAGTGGCAAGACCAAAAGGCCGAATCTAAATAAGCGGCTTCATGAAGCCGACATCACGCTTTCGACGGCTCGCGTCGGCAGATGACATTGCCAACACCGATACGCAAAGGTCTCGTTAACGCAGGCTGAATACGGCGCAATCTTGCTCACAACTTGTCAATCCTAACCGTAATCCGATGTATCCCAAAGCAATGAAAAGGGGCTCCGAAACGAGCAAAGTACAGATACAATTGGTTGCAATATGTCAACTACCTGCCGTAGAAGCAGTCAACAAAGTAAACATTTTCGCCCCAGACCTAGTGGTGCCTCCTTCTTAACTCCAAGAAACAAGGTATTTTCCCACCAAGATAGCAAAGGGGTATTAGTGATTTCAGACCCGTGAGGCGTTGGCAAAAACCTTACGGTCTTGCTATCAATGCAGATTTCAAACAAATACCAAAAATAATGAAACTAACTGTTCTACATATAAGCGATATCCACTTTGAAAGTGCTAAGGATTCCATTCTCGCTCACGCTCAATCCATTGCATCCTCAGTCTATAGCTCAGCACGAGCGACGGAACTTTGCCTAATTGCTGTTACAGGGGATATCGCGTTCTCAGGGCAAACGGCGGAGTATAAGGTCGCCTACGAGTTCATAAGCCGAATCAAGCAAGCGATTCATGGGGAGACAGGAAAGCCCGTTTATGTAGTAGTAGTCCCAGGTAACCATGACTGCATATTAAAGCCGGTTGATGATGTGCGAGAGGTGCTCATCCAGCAAATATCGCAAAAACCCGCACTGGCCGAAAAGGAGAATATTGTTGCGCAGTGTGTGTTAGCGCAGTCAGCTTTCTTTGAGTTTAGAAAGTTGCTTCCAACTCCTCAGGTTGTATTCGACTCACCTCAATGGACTGAATACGCCATAGAAGAAAACGGGAGCGTGATGCGCATTTCAGCGCTAAATGCTGCATGGATGTCCCGTCTGCCAGAAGAGCCCGGAGACCTCGTATTCCCCTTAGGCTTATACGATTCTCAGCTTACCGCGGCTGCTGATATTCGTCTCGTCCTACTTCATCAACCTTACCATTGGCATCAACAACGGTCGTATCACGAAATGCGGGCGCGTCTGCGCCGTAGTGCAACCGCGGTCTTAAGTGGGCATGAGCACTTCGGAAACTCTGGAAAGATTGACGAAGAGGTCTCAGGAGCTTCCCTCTATTTCGAGGCTGGGGCCTTACAACCTCATGAAAGCGACATAAATCCGGGCTACGCCGTCTATCACTTTGATAAAGCGGCCGGACAGGTTGCTGTTCATCGCTTTACCATTGAGAACAACGTTGTCGCTGAATGCTCAGAGACCGCCATTTACGAGATACCCGCTGCTGGCGAAAAAAACCAACATATAGTTGAATTTACCGCAGATTGGTGCGCCGACCTGAATAACCCTGGTGGGTATTTCGTGCATTCGGAAAAAAGAGATATCGTTCTGGACGATATCTTCATCTATCCGGACCTAAAAGATTGGGAAAACGACGAGCCAGGACGGCTCTCAAACATCTCTTCTGAAAAGCTTGTGGCTAAGCTCAAAGAGGGAGCAACTTATTTACTGTTGGGCGAGGAGAAAGCCGGCAAATCGACACTATTGCATTTCTACGCAAAGCAGTTAGTTGCTTCAGGTTATGCACCTGTGTATGTGAAAGCCTCCGAACTAAACAATATTCGTAAGCAAGAGGACGTACACCTCCGTTTAATGCGTTTTGTCGAAAAACAGTTCGCGAACCCAAAGGCGCTTCAAAATCTACCGCGGCAGAAACGCGTCTTGCTAGTCGACGACGTAGACCGCTTTAAGTCTGGAATCAGTGCAATACCGGCGTTTTTAGAGTATGCGGAAAAACACTTCGGGAGCATTGTGCTGACTGCGAACAAGTCGTTTGAGGTTACCGCATTAGCATCACAGTCTGCTAGCGAAGCATTCCGGAAGTTTCCGAAATATGAGCTTATGCGGTTTGGGCTAAAACTGCGGCATCGGTTAATAAAAAAATGGTGCGGTCTTGGTCAGCTCAATTCTCTGGCTGAGTTAGATAAGCGCGTTCATCACGCCGAAAACATCGTTAATACAGTTATCGGACGAAACCTTGTTCCACAGCTGCCGATATATCTTCTAATTCTCTTGCAAAGCTGTGACCATCATCAGCAGGGCGAGATACAAAACAGTGGATTCAGCCATTACTACCAATTTCTTATAACCAAGAGTTTGGGACAGGTTGGTATCAAGCCGCAGGAAATTGATGAGCACTACAATTACCTGTCACACCTTGCCTGGTTCATGCAGAGCAAGAACAGCAGGGAGTTGGAATTAGAAGACCTTCGCCAATTTAATGCTCAGTTCTCTAGCACCTTCACGTCTGTCGATTTACAGAGCCGATTAGAGCTTCTTGTTGAGGCTCGAATATTGAGTAAACGTTCTGGTTGTTTTAGTTTTGCGTACCCATACGTTTTCTACTTTTTCATCGGGAAGTACCTGTCTCTCAAAATGTACACCGACCCAAGCATCAAGTCTTGGGTTCAAGACGCATGTGCAAAGCTATACCTACGCGATAACGCCAACGCAATCTTGTTCCTAACCCATCATGATAGTAATCCTTGGGTCATCGAAAGAATTGCGGAGGTAATGAAGAGCTGCTTCCACGAAAAGGAGCCGATGCAATTTAACGGGGACACGTTGGCAATTAACGAACTTGTTTCTACGGCATCGCAGCTTGTCCTATCCGCGCCGAATGTGGAGAAGAACCAAGAAGAGGTACGCGATTTCACAGACCAGCTTGATGAGAGTAATCCAGACGAGCCAGATGTAGAGCCAGATGAAAATGGAGAATTGGCCTTCGTTGCTAAGTTCACTCTGTTGTTTAAGACAGCAGAAATTCTCGGACAGATTCTTAAGAATTACTACGGCTCCCTTGAAAAACCTTTCAAAGCAGAGCTATTACGAGAGGTGTTTGACGGCCCATTGAGAGCACTCCGTCTTCAGCTCGAGGAAATCGCTTCAGATATGGATGGGTTCGTTGCATACATCGAAAACATCGTATTTAAGGACGAAAAATTGCTTTCCTCGGAGGAGAGAGCCAGGCTTGCTCGCAAGGCGTCATTTAACGTCCTTGGCTGGTTAGGAACGAGTGTGATTAGCGCGTCTGCTTACTTTGTAGCTAACGATAAACTCCGTGAAGACGTGGCGGCGTTGGTGCGCTCGAATCCGACAATCGCTTACCGATTAATTGATATTGGTACGCGCCTTATCAGGCCGGGTCATATACCAGTTGAGGAAATCGACAAGCTTGCAAAAGAAGTGAAGGATAACCATTACGCGTTTGGCATACTGCAGTCATTAGGCGTCAACCATCTTTATCAATTTCACACGGATGCTTCGGAAAAACAGAGACTCTGTAACTCATTAAAAATCTCTGTAAGTGACGCAAAAGCAATTGAGGTGCAAGGGCGGGATATAAGACTAAGCGCTTCGTAGTGAGCGTGCATCCGCAAGTCAATTAGTAAATGAAGACATAACGAGAGTACGCATGGCGGTGTTGCGAACGTTAATGCCGAGTAAAAATAAATACAACTGACTCATGATTCCTGCAAAGCACAATACTCCGTCCGCAGCTCCAAATTACTTGTCATTCTTAAGTAAAACCGGAGAAGTTCTGGAGTCTTCGGATGGCAAGAAAATCGAAATATGGGAACTAAAGGTGCCGCCGAATGCTCCGGACCTAAAAGAGTGGGCATCTAACTTTAGGCAACACTATTGTCTGGATGAGGAAATTGACGAGTTGCGAGACGGGACCGGGCTGTCTCGAGCAGATTACCTCACTCAACTCGTATTTCCAGACAAAAGCCTTGCACCAGGGCCCGCAGTTCGTGCTGGCGACTTTGCCGAGCTTGTCGTTTCCGATTATGTCGAGTACATCCTCGGATACTGGGTGCCAAGAGGAAAGTATGCAGAGAAGGCTAGTCGAGACGAGTCGGTGAAGGGCGTCGACATCCTGGGGTTTAGATTGGCGGACAGCACGCCGTCGAACGACGACAAAATGGTGGCGTTTGAAGTGAAGGCCCAATTCACCGGACGTACATACGAGGGACGCTTACAAAAGGCTATCAATGATTCTTCAAAGGACTTTCTACGGCGCGCGATTTCCCTTAATGCAACTAAACGACGCTTGTTAAAAGCCGGAGAAAATAAAAGAGCTGACGTAGTTAAGCGCTTTCAAAATCCATCGGACCATCCTTACATCTACCGTTCCGGGGCGGCAGCATTTCTATCTGGTCCGGCATATAACCCATCGGGTATCGCGGCCTCTACAACATGTAAACACCAGAACTCGAAAATGCTCGAGCTTCTCGTTATTAGGGGACATGACCTCATGAAGTTAGTGCACACGATTTATCAAAAGGCTGCCGATGAGGCCTGAGTCCAACAGCCGGCGGTTATTTGGTATAACGCGCTCCAAGGGCAAGATGTACGAGTTTGGTCTACCGGAGAAACTACACATTGCGATTCCGGAAAACTCAAATCCGCACGAATTATTTGGTCTTACCGTCGCGACTCTTGGAGATGCTGCGGCTAGGGTAAGCGATATGGGTTCACTATCGCCCACAGAAGCGATAACAGAGGATATCACCCGGGACTTGGACTTCGCCGCAAGTTTTTTTGACGCATTTCTAGCAGCGCGTTTCTCCGAGGAAATCTCACGGGACGTCATTTACCTCGCATCTTCCGCTTACTACCTTGCGAATCGCCCCGGCAGTAGCTTGGTGCTCGCTCGAGGCCTATCTGACTTGCTAGATGAGCCGATTGTCGACGAAACCTTACGCACGGTGCTGCAGGCAAATTGGTCTCAATATTCCCCTGAACACCATCCCATTTTTGGAGACTCGCTCGGAAGACTGGTGCATCTGCTTGGTCTTCATTTTGAAATTGGAGAATATTCGCATGCGATAACACGTACGCTCGAGGAGATACGGGAAAAGGCATACAGAGCTGCCTCAGCGCGAGACTTGCTTTTCACAGACATTATTTCTGCCGTAGTTCGGATGCGCTTAAATTCCTCCGCTTGGAAAACGCTTCCTCAGTTTAGCGGTATTGATGCTGGGTCGTGGATGAACGTAATTCAGCGCTCCGAATTCCCGAAAGAGCTGTGGCCGTCGCAGAAGCTTATTGGTGAGGCTGGTCTCTTCCGCGGTGAGTCCGGTGTTATACAGATGCCGACAAGTGCGGGGAAAACGCGTTCTATTGAAATCGTACTGAGGAGTGCATTCCTATCGGAGCGAACGAAACTGGCAGTGATTGTGGCGCCTTTCAGGTCACTATGTCACGAAATTGGCATGACGTTGCGACACGCGTTTCGTACAGACGCTGTAAAGGTGAACGAGCTTTCCGACGCGCTGCAGCTCGATTTTGTTGAAGAAATCGCCGAATTCCTTGGGATAGAAAGTCCTTCGTCTAAGTTCGTACTGGTTTTGACACCGGAAAAGCTGCTATACGTACTCCGACAGACACCGTCCATTACGAAGCATATTGGAACGGTGATATATGACGAAGGACATCAGTTCGACTCTGGTAGTCGAGGGGTCACTTACGAGCTGCTTTTAACTGAAATTAAGGCACTACTACCTGAGAACGCTCAGACGATTCTTGTTTCTGCAGTTATACAAAATGCTGAAGCTGTCGGTGCATGGTTGATTGGTGAGCAAGCGAGAATCGTGAACGGCACAACCTTATTGCCGACTGCGCGTTCTGTTGCTTTTGCCAGTTGGGTCGACACCCTTGGCCAAATGCTCTTCTACGAGTCGGGAGCCTTCAATCATTATGATTACTTTGTCCCAAGGGTGATAGAACAGCAGCAATTGCATCGATTAAGTAGCGATAAGAAGGAGCGCTTCTTCCCGGAGAAGGGTGAATCAAAGGATGTCTCGCTATATCTCGGTCTTCGTTTGGCCCCTAAGGGGGCGGTGGCCATATTCTGCGGGCGCAAGGATACGGCTTCAGGCATCGCCACGCGGGCAGCTGAGATTTACAAGCGTGGATACGGACTTCCCCCTCCTTCTACCATATCAGATGAAAACGAAGTTCGGCGCCTTAAAAACCTCATCGACATGCATTTTGGCGAGTCGTCTGACTTGAGCCATGCCGCCTTACAAGGCGTGTTCGTACATCACGCCAATACCCCGCACGGCTTGAGATTAGCTATTGAATATGCCATGCAGAGAGGGTTGATAAAGCTTGTGGTTTGCACCTCGACGCTCGCACAAGGTGTCAACCTTCCAATTCGATATTTAATTGTCTCGAGCATTTATCAGGGCGGAGACCTCATAAAGACTCGGGATTTCCAGAATCTAATGGGCCGTGCCGGCCGTGCCGGGATGCATACTGAAGGGCTCGTAATTTTCGCAGACCCTCATGTATATGACGAGCGCTTCTCGGCGCGCTGGAGATTTAATGCATCCGTTGAATTGCTATCTCCAGAAAAGGCTGAGAGTACAACCAGCTCGATTCGACGCATCATTACACCGTTTGCGGACCATAATGGGCGTGAACAACTCTCGATAGCCGCCGATGCTTTATGTCAGCTGTTATTGGCAGACGAAAGCACTTGGGTGCAGTGGACAAACGAAGTCGTTCGGATTAATCCAACATTCCAGTTTGATGCGAAGGAATTATTAAAGGATTTGAAGAATAGGAGGCGATTGTTAGTCTCCATCGAAAGCTTCTTAATGGCAAACCGTGGAGTCGATGCTTTTAATGACTTCAAGTCGCGCGTTGAAAATTTAGCGAAGTCGACACTTGCTTATCATTTAGCTTCGGACGAAACCAAGCCGTCAATATTAGCCATATTCTCTTCGCTGGCCGAGCACATTGAAAATAGCGAGCCGAACCCGGTACGGCAGGCGGTATACGCAAAGACGTTACTTAGCGCGAGAAGCGCTAAGCAAATAGAAAGTTGGGTAGACGAAAACCGAGAGTTCTTATTGTCGCTGGAATCGACCGATGAATGGCTCAGAACGGTTTGGAAGTTACTTGCTTCGCAGCTAGACGACAAGTTTTTCCATGCGGTAGAGCCAACGTCGCTCGCAATAGAGTTGGCGGGCCGATGGCTGCTTGGTGAGGCATACGCTTCATTGTACGCCCATGCACATAAATCAAAGGGTACAAAACCTTGGGGAGAAAACAAGCGAAGGCGACTAACCGAAGACGATATCATTGATTTCTGCGAGAGCACCTTGTCGTTCGATTGTTCGCTCGTCTTAGCCGCAGTGGCGCAGTTTTTATTTAATGCTGAAGGCCAACAAAGCGATGAGGCCGCTGTTCTAAATTTATTTCAAAAGTCGATAAAGTATGGACTGCCTGACCGGTTATCTATTTCTGCATACGAACTAGGTTTTGCAGACCGAGTTTTGGCTCAACATTTGCGTGACGTGGTACAACAGGCCGGCTACACAGGCACGAGCTTTGCGCTCGCTATCGCTAATTATTGGGATGATATTTCCATAGCGCTCACAGACTATCCGTCATACTTTGAATCGGTTTTAATGGGGCTGTCTGAACACTGACAATAGAGTCACGATACACGCTTGGTCGAGTTTGCACGATTAGGTTCGGCGCGTCGCATATCGTTTCAGTTCAGGCCAGAGAAGAACAAGTACGCAAGAAGCGCACACACTTGTGAGTACCATCCCTTGTACAAGTGCTGAAGTAGTAGCGCCAAGTCCTGATAGGGCCCGGCTAACATTGTGAACAACAATACTTCCAAAGAGATAGGTTGGAAGAAGCAGGGCGATAGCGCCGACTAGCCGGGACACTTTCAATGTGGTTGGAAAGCGAGCCGGTATTAACGCAGGAATCCACAGTGGTGCCGAAACTATCGCGCCGGCAACAAACCAAACGGCTGCTGAAGCAACCGTAAATTGCTCTGGCTCGACTGAAACAGAAAACGTGGCGCCAAGCAGCGCTATGAAGCCACCACTGACAATGGCCGAGAAGAGCAGGTAAAGGCGTGCAAGCTTTGGCATATTGGGATTTCTACCGCTGCAATAGTGAGCGTACGGCGCCCCTGTTGATTAGCAAATTAGCGGATGGCCCTAGCCAAAATGTGAAAACATTATCCATCCCAAACCCGGAAATATTATTACGCCCGACTCGTGCGCCGTGGCATAAAACGACCCTGAGCTCTCCATCGCAAGGTAGATGGCTTTTCTCATGTCGGACGGAATATCTGAGCATCCTTCGGCTAGCCCTGAAAGCCACCGTGTCTGCTGTGCCCCTTCCGGTTCTACGTAAGGCGTTTCTTTCCATTCACTGTACTGACGGTCCTGGTGGCGTTTCGCCTGCCTGCTATCTTTAACTGCAGCCAATCCTCCCGCAAGAATGCGTTCTAACGTTTTACCCTCAAGCTTGTAAATCGCCACCCCACATCCTTCTCCGAAGCCACCGCTATCTGCAATGTAAAGAGCTTCTTCAACCTCGACTGATTGAGGTAACCAACCTTCGAACCAATATACGGTGAAATACGTACAGCCTTTAGTCACCAGCAACAAAAGCACGGCCCCTATTGCTATAACGCGTGCAAACGGTAAGACTTTCATCACTTCTTATCTCTAAGGTAGCCGACTTGCAGATGGCATGCTCGGGTCGACCGCAGTATAAGTCTTTGCTTCCACGCGCTTTAGTACCACAAGTGCAGCAACAGGCAGAAATACTCTAAAGCCGGCTGACCAGTAAAACGCGCTCATAAGTGCCGAGAACGCTTCGCTTCCATGTCGCTCGTACGCAGGCAACAGGATGGATAGAAGGTATACCGTTGCGGACAATCCGAAGAGTGCAACCGCCCAACGCCGTTGCAGCAATAAGATTCCTGCACCAAGAAGCAACAAGCTGCCAGATAGAGCACTTGAAGTGCGAAGTAGCGGTGTTACGTCATCCAAAAGCAAAGCACCACCCACTGACACAATTCCCGGGCCAGCAGCTAATGCGGCAACAATCAATAAAGGCAGTGGTTTGCGCATAATTATTGATTAAGCGGAATGGCGCGCTTGCGGGTCCGGTGGCGGGTTACGTTTTCGCCTGAAATGAAAAAAAACCATCCAAACCGCCAAAAGAATTGCTGGAAAAGTAAATGTGGCGGGGCCTAGCATTAGCTTCGGAGAATACTCGTGAGATAAGAATGATGCGCCTCCGCCATTTAAAGCGAGTAGAGCTGCGATGGTCCCAGTTGACGGCCAAATCCAGCCAAGCCGAACGTTATCCATCCATGCCAAGCCCATACGGAAGTACGCAATCCAGGCGATTACACCAAATAGGCCTGATAAGGTCACGAACCAGTCAATGCGCCCTGAATGCGAAGTAAACGCGGACACAGCCACTATGACTAATGAGGTTGTGCCCATAATCCCGTACCCTGAACTAAATGTGCTGAGCCAGAATATTAAAAACCGCATATTTTTTTGAGTTCTCAGACTTCACTCGGAAACCTAACGTTGGAGTTAGGCTGCAAATACCCTGCCGCGGTAATTTGTCGGCTTGGACAACGGATTAGTTATCGCGGCGCTTAAAGTGCGCATTAAACGGTGGACAAAGGGCGATGACCAGTACTGCGCCCCAGAGATATGACCCCAAATATGACATCGCAATCGCTAGGCCTGACTGTGCATACGTGCCGGCGATGACTACAACGACCAGCGCCAGCGCACTGAATATTAATGAAAGGCGAGGCGCCCAAGGGCGCAGCATGTACAGGCCGTAAAAGCACGGGAGTAGCAATAGAAGCAGAACGAAGCCTGCGCCCGCAATGAAAAAGATTCTTGCCGTGGAGCGTGCTGAGTCATGCAGTTCTTGGGCTTGATGAAATGCCGTGGGCACCAGTACCGGAAAAGCGAGGTCTACAGCGCCTCCTATGATGCCAATGATTAATGAGACTATGACGAGGAGGCGGAAGTAACCGACGGTCATGTTCTTTGGGGGGCTGGCAATAGATTGCAAAGTAGCAATCTAGCATAGTGACCTGTCGGCTTATATCCCATATACATGTCATAAAAAGCGTCCATGTGTGCGGGGAGCCGTATAGGGACGCTGTGCAGACGGTTGGTGACAAAGTGGGAGCGGCTAATACGAGCTGGTAAGTCGGGGCGCCTTTCGGCCAAGCTCGCCGATGATGCTTTGATTTTGCGCAGAGGAAAAATTTCCTGATAAATCAGGCGCCTATGGCTGGCACCGGAGTCTTATCCACAGACTTACTCACATGAACCGTGGGTAACTTCGTGAGCATACCCTCATATCTTGGCGGGGTTTTAGCTTGTCGATGGGTATTACTCCGCATATGACCAATTTGTTTTTAAATCCACGGGTTATGCTTAGGGCACTTTCATGCCTTCGGACAAGCAACAACCTCACAGAAAGCTGGGCGTCATTCGAGGAAACGGTCCCACTGGGGCAGATACTCACGCACAACATGTTCCACCGCCTGGGCTTGCAATGCATCGCGCCGCTTTTTGAGCGGTTCCCGGTCCTCTAGGTTGCTCATCCAGCGCTTGAACTGCGCGAAAGCCCAGGGCTCTAGCGTGTTCATGCGTGCCATCTCGCCGTTGGTCGCGACGATGACTGCCGAGAACGGCGTAGCGCCCAGGAGCTCCTTTGCTCGAGGTGCCTGCGCCACCCAGAAATCATCTTCGTGGTCGCTTCGGCGAACGGGGTGCGGGTCGTCCTCTGCTTGTTCTCGCCGAATGATGTCCACCTCGAAGCCGTCTTTGTTGACTGCGGTGTACTTCTGACTGTCGCGCACGCGAAAGGTGGAGTCGACTTTGCGCAGCACGCCCAGCATTGAACTGTCGATACGCCTCAGAGCGGTCGCGAAGGCCACGCGCCGGCGCACGTCCCAAAGCAGGTCGATATCGCGCGTTGCCAGCGTGCCGTCGTCAAAGCGTACGCCGGCCGCTGCCTCATAGGCGTACAGCGCATGAGTGCCAACCACACGAAAGTGTTCTCCTAGTTGGGACTCCGCTAGCCGGTTCAAGAGTTTCACTACCACCGTGGCCACTCGTCCCACACGCAACGCGCGGTTGAGCCGCTGATGCTTTTCCACAGCTTTTTTCAGGCCTGACAACCGCTCTTGAGCAGCCGTCTTGCGCTGCATGAAAGAGGCATACAACTGCTCCGTTTCAGGGGAGCGAGAACCCAGACTCTTCTCCGCGCCAGCTGTGTTGGTACGAACCAAGTACTCTTGTTCCGGGGCGTGACGAGGTCCCTTGTGCCAGTACATGCCCCCGCGTACTTGGGAGGCCTGTTCACGGGCCTCCTCGAGTGCGGAAAAGGCTGCAGTTGCGTCGATGTACTGGCGCATTGCGTCGTCTGGCAACTCAAGCAAGAGCTTGTTTTCGGTGTCTTTATTCATTTCTCAAATTTACTCCGAAATCACTTTTAAATCAGAATGTTACAACGCTTAGTATAGTCATTTTCTCCTCAAGGAATTGGTCTTAAGTTATGTAAGCTTTGGGTCAGTAGCTGGCCCCTATTGACCCGTGGCCCGAAGGTGCCCGTGTGCGGAATTTCCGACTGTTTCGGATTGCTATTTGGTTAGCAATTCGAGGAGTTTTGGGTCAGCTGCGTAATAACACCCTTGTCGATATACTGTATACAAATACAGTGCTTGGTTCCATGTCGCGAACCTGCTGAAACTGAAGAGGGTGGCGCTTGTGCAGGTAACGGTGGTGCGTTTACGCAACTATGGAAAAGCAGTGCCGCGCTGGCAGCTCAGTACCTTGAAACCAGTCTCTGGAGAGCTGCGAATTGAAGAAGGTCGTAGCGAGTATCTAACGCGCTTCATGCGCACAGCGCGTCTTCTGGACTTTTCGCTTCAACGACTAGACGCTCTCCCGCCGCTATTGGACGCGTCGGTGCTCTGGCTGAAACCCGGCTCGATGGCAATTACAGGGTTTGAGCAGATAGAGGATGTGGATTATGCGCAGACGTGGCTGGTAGCTTTACCTCAGTCCGTTTAGTGCACTGTGCGACTGAAAAGCCAGCGAGTAGCGGCGCATCCATGCATCGATGTTCAAGAGTGCGGAGCGAACAAAGTCAGCATGTGAGCGAGAAAAGTTATAATAGTTGCAATGATTTATTGCTTCTCCTTTGTTCTACCGCCTCTATGCGTATTCCCTTTATCGTGCCGTCTCTGCTTGCGGTATCTGCGATTGGATGCCTTGTCTTTATTGTCGGGTTGAGCTGGTCTAGCGTCGTGTATGCCGGCTACGTCCTTGTAGGTTACGTCATCGGGATGTTGAGCATTACTATTGCTCCGGCCGGGTGGTTCAGGATGTCGACCTCACTCGGTCATTCATTCATAATCGGTTCACTCGTAGCGGCCGGCCTGATAGTCATATTTTCTGAACCGTGGAATTCAGCGCTGCTCTTCGGGATGATTTCTCTCTTTCCAGCTGTAGCATTCGGGGTCGCGCTGACAATCTGGCTGTTAGAGAAAGGTTTGCGCTTGACTCGATTTTCCGGACGGCTCGATGGTGGCAGTACGTTGAGCGGGTCATAACGAAATGTTCAATGTTGAACGGGTCTTGCCGACTACGTGACTTGGTAGCACTTCTCGCCACAGGCTAATAAGTCGAGCGCGAGACAGCGAATGCAATCTCGACTTCGTGCGTCCATGTCCTTGAATTCAAGACCTACGCGGTAACCGTTCATCAGTGAATGGCAATAGATAACTTTGCCCAATGAATTTATCCGGCGCTGATTTTTATCATTGGGGATAGGTATAGCGACCATGCAGGCTTCGCCTGGGGCGAACGAAGTAGGTGCAAGTACTCCGATACCGTTTTCAGAAAGGTCGATTGTCTTTCCATCAATCGGTGCTAGGTCAGTGGAAAGAATCTGTACTGGTGCGGCAAGTTTTACTCGCGCAGTACGCCGCACGTCAGCACGGAGAGGGGTTGCCATTGGTCGTCAGGGGTGTGCTGTGAGGGCAGCTGAAGCAGCTGTAAAGAAGGGTAAATTCTATTGCAATATGGAAATTACTGCAGCCACATCCCTAGTAAGGTAGTGAGGCGCTGGTATGTCTGCACGACGATTGCCGAGCGCCTGGTCAGAGAAGGAACTGATGCTGAAATGTCGTCGCGGCGGGTCGGCATGGCCGTGACAGCCGTTTATATGTACTCACCTTCTTGTTTGTTTAAAAGCGGACACCCTTACTGAACGTCTGCTTTTATCTATCCCATAATTATTTCAACGCAAAACGGACGCTTTGCGGCTTGCTTCCACTATTTACGACAGCTACAACTTTCGTGCCCTTTTCAACTTTGAAGTTTCCTTTTGCTTCCAGCTTGTTTCCGCCAGCCGGCGCCAGTTTCACTTCCGATTTTTCCGTGGTTGATAACAAGGTCAGCGTCGCCGATGCGCCCTTCATGTCAACCGGCTTTCCGTGGTCGGTCACATACAGCGTGATGGTGTCCGGCTTGGCCACCAACTCATAATTCACATCTTTTACGACGGACACCACGCCACCGTAAGCCGGCTTTGCGTCGTGGGCGTGCTCGCCGCCTTTCTTGTCGTCGTGGTTATGCCCCTTATGGTCATCAGCTGCGTAAGCGATATTGACGAGAGCTAGTGCGAGTGTAGCGGTGAAAGCCGAGGCCAGCTTTGAAAATTTCATGTTTTCTCCTTGTATAAAACAACTTCTTCATTGACGCCCCCTTAACGCTGCACGATAAGGAGGCGAGGGTTAAGTGAGTTGATGCTGAGCGTGCCTACTTAGTGCCACCTCGTCCGCTTCTTCATCCTTCCGATATGCCAAACGATATAACAAGGGAAGAACCAGCAGCGTCAACGCGGTGGACGAGAGGATGCCTCCAATGACGACAGTCGCAAGAGGCCGCTGAACTTCGGCGCCTGTGCCGGTTGCGATAGCCATTGGTACGAAGCCCAGCGATGCAACAAGCGCAGTCATTAGTACCGGGCGCAAGCGGGTCAATGCCCCTTCGCGGATTGCCTCGTCCAGTGGCCGTCCTTCTTCGCGCAACGTCCGGATGAAGGAAATCATGACGAGGCCGTTGAGTACGGCAACGCCAGACAGTGCAATGAACCCCACCGCCGCTGATATGGACAACGGAATACCGCGAAGCCACAGTGCGACAACACCACCGGTCAATGCAAATGGAATGCCGCTAAACACCAGCAGCCCATCCTTGATGTTTCCAAACATAGCAAAGAGCAGCGTGAAGACCAGTAGCAGCGCCAGTGGTACAACTATCTGGAGCCGCTGCGTTGCGGATTGCAGTTGCTCAAATTGACCGCCCCAAGTAGTCCAATACCCCGCAGGAATCTTGACCTGTTCCTGAATTGCTCTTTCTGCCTCAGAGACGAACGACCCAATATCCCGACCTCGTACGTTTGCACTGATAACGATGCGTCGTTTGCCATCCTCCCGGCTAATCTGGTTGGGACCTGGTGCCATGTCCAAAGTCGCCACTTCGCTCAGAGGAATGAACGCCGGTCGGCCATTTTCATTATCGCCACGAGAGAGGGCAATCGGCAGGCGCCTCATTGCGTCGAGGTCGTTTCGCAAGTTCTCTGGCAGTCGAACGATGATGTCAAAGCGGCGGTCGCCCTGGAACAGCGTTCCCGCCTCTTTACCGCCAATGGCGGTAGCGACCATATCTTGCACGTCGCCGACGTTAAGACCATAGCGAGAGGCCTTCTCACGGTCGATATTGACGGTCAACATCGGCAGGCCGGTCGTCTGTTCAACCTTTACCTCCGCAGCGCCTGAGACCCGGCCTAAAACAGATGAAATCTTGGCGGCCGTGTCATTGAGTACGTCCATGTCGTCGCCAAACAGCTTCACGGCCACATCACTGCGCACCCCAGAAATCAGTTCATTGAAGCGCAGCTGAATTGGCTGCGAGAACTCGTAATTACTACCAGGGATTTTCGAGATGGTCTGCTGCACAGCTACTAACAGCTCGTCGCGGGTCTTCTTCGGCTCCGGCCATTGTTCTTGGGGCTTGAGCATAATGTATCCGTCCGAGATATTCGGAGGCATCGGGTCAGCAGCGATTTCCGCTGTCCCTGTCCGAGCAAATATCCGCTCGATTTCAGGATGCTGTTTGACCAGTGTTCGCTCCAGCTGCTGCTGCATGGCCACGGACTGCGACAGGCTTGTGCCAGGAATACGCAAAGCCTGGATAGCAAAGTCCCCCTCGTTCAAGCTGGGGACAAATTCGCTTCCCATACGCGTGGCTAGCAGTGCTGACAGGATGACTGTGACTGCGGCAAAGGTCAGGACTACAGGCTTGTTTACCATGACGAAGTCCAGCACCGGGCCGTAGAAGCGCTTTGCCCCCTGCATGACCACATTTTCCTTCTCCGCGACCTTGTTACCGATAAACAGCGCGACGGCGGCTGGAATGAAGGTGATAGACAAAATCATCGCGCCAAGTAGTGCAATGACGACTGTCAGTGCCATCGGGTGGAACATCCGGCCCTCGACGCCCGTAAGGGCGAAAATCGGCAGATACACCACCATGATGATGAGCTGACCGTAGAGCAGAGGGCGCCGTGCTTCCCTGGACGCTGCAAACACTTCGTGGAAACGCTCTGCTCTCGTTAGTGGGCGACCGTGATGGGCCTGCGCGTGTGCAAGGCGGCGGACGCAGTTCTCAACAATAACGACTGCGCCATCAATGATGATGCCGAAGTCCAGCGCACCAAGACTCAGCAGGTTCGCGCTGACCTTGGTCGACACCATGCCGGTAAAGGTGAACAGCATGGACAGCGGAATAACCATTGCGGTGATGATTGCGGCCCGGATGTTACCGAGGAAAACAAACAGAATCGCGATGACCAGTACGGCACCCTCGATAAGATTCTTTTTCACCGTGTTGATGGCTTTGTCGACCAAAATCGTGCGGTCATAGACCGTCACCGCCGTTACCCCCTCAGGCAACGTGCGATTGATTTCCTCCATTTTTTTGTCGACCGCTTGAGAGACTGTCCGGCTGTTTTGGCCAATCAGCATGAATACGGTGCCGAGGACAACTTCGCGGCCGTTTTCAGTAGCCGCGCCAGAGCGCAACTCTCGTCCGATTTCTACCTCGCCGATATCGCGCATTCGAATCGGAACACCCTGGACGTTGCCGAGGATGATGTTCCGGATATCTTCGATGGACTGGACTTGGCCTGGCGCCCGTATCAGCAGTTGCTCGCCACGCTTCTCGATGTAGCCCGCACCAGTGTTGCTGTTATTTCGGTCCAAGGCCGTGACTACGTCTTGAAGCGTCAGACCGTACGACGCAAGCCTTTCAGGGATAGCTGCAATCTGAAATTCCTTGAGATGTCCCCCGATAGAATTGATTTCCGTTACCCCTGGAACGTTGCGCAGCTGCGGCTTGATAATCCAGTCTTGAATTTCACGCAGGTCGGCGGGTGTGTACGGCGTACCATCTGATTTCTTCGCCCCTTCCTTGGCCTCCACTGTCCAAAGATAAATTTCTCCAAGACCGGTAGAAATAGGCCCCATCGCGGGAGTTACGCCTACCGGAAGACGCTCTTTTGCCTCCTGGAGCCGTTCATTCACCAGCTGACGCGCGAAGTAGATGTCGGTGCCGTCCTTGAAAATAACGGTAATCTGCGACAGGCCGTATCGAGACAGCGAGCGGGTTTGCTCAAGATTCGGCAGACCCGACATCACTGTCTCGAGCGGGAAGGTAATCCGCTGCTCAGCCTCAAGCGGCGAATAGCCAGGAGCAGAGGTATTGATTTGGACTTGAACGTTGGTGATGTCGGGAACTGCGTCAATAGGTAGTTTTTTGTAGCTGAAGATACCGATAGCAGCCATGCCGACGACAGCCAACAGAACTAGCCAGCGCTGTTCAATGGCAAATCGTATGATGCGTTCAAACATAATGAATGTCCTTTCGCATCAGTGAGCGTGCTCGGCGCTGGCTTTACCCTGCTCCGATTTCACAATGAAGCTTCCTGAACCAGCGTACTTGCTGCCTGTCTTCAGGCCCTTGACCACTTCGACCACTTTCCCGTCACTGCGGCCGAGAGTGACTTGCTGCGGAAGGAAACCGCCCGGAACACGAACAAAGACAGTGGGGCGGTCATCGACGGTCTGGATAGCGTTAGTGGTTACCGCTACTGGAACATCGGCTTGGCTGGATACAATCTCAACATTCACAAAGAGGCCGGGTCGCCAGGATGCATCTGGATTGGCCAGGGAGACACGCGCTTTTGCCGTACGTGTTTGTTCACCGAGCAGTGAACCGACGTATGAAATCGTTCCGGTTGCCTGTGCATCAAACGCGCTGGCTTTGACCGTAACCTTTTCGCCAATACGCACCGAATTCAGGTCTTTGGCCGGAACCGCAACTTCTGCCCAGACAGTGGAAAGGTCAGAGATGGTAAAGATGCCGGCATCCTCTTTGACGGATTCACCGAGGGAAATGTGCTTCTCCATGACCATGCCATCAAACGGAGCGCGGATTTCATAGCTGTTAAGCGAACCTCGTCCGGTCGCGCTTGCACCGACAGCGGTTAGCTTTTGCTGTGCGTTGCGAACAGCAATTTCTGCTTCATGCATCGCTTGCTCGGCCTGCAGGTAATCCTGTTCGGCAGAAATTCTGTCCTGCCAAAGCTTCTTCTCGCGCTCATAGGTCGTCTTTGCCAAAGCGAAACGTCTCTGCGCTGCTAGCAGTTCGCTACGCTGCTCCGACAAGCCGGAGCTCGCAATGACTGCTAGGACCTGACCCTTCTTGACCTTTTGGCCGAGGTTGACATGCACACTCTCAACGACTCCGGCCAAGCGGGGGACGACGTGGGCTGTCCGGTCTTCGTTGTAGCGAATCTCACCAGGAAGAGTGAGCGAGCTGTTAATCTTGGCTGGCCCTGCCGTATCGACGGTGACGCCGGCAGCCTTGGCCTGCTCATCAGTCATTGCGACAGTGCCTTCTGCTTCCTCGAACGTAAAGAGATACGGCTCCGTACTCGTTTGCGCCGCTACCGTGGCTTCGAACACGTGAGGCTCTGGAACCGGCGCGATACTCTTCAAGTAATCATTTTCAGGCGCGAATGTAATTTCTTGCTTTTCGCCGTCCGTACGCACCAGGGTGATGGAAATCTTGGCTGAATTCGGCGCAAGCGGCTTTTCTTTCTCGTACAGATAGACATGAAAACGCGGCTCTCCACCGTCTTCGATTAGCGTGACTTCAAGGCCAAAGTCGCCTTCCGTAAATAGCCTTCCGCCGTGCGGGCCTTTGGCCTGCTCTTCTTCCTCGTGGCCATGTTCATCATGACCATGTTCGTCTCCACCCTTTTCGGCGCTCGCGTGCTTGTCGCCGTCTTCGGCATGCTCAGCGTGACCGTGCTCATCTCCGGCCGCCTTGGATTTATCCATTGTCAGGATAAGCGCGCCAAGCAAGATACCAATGGCGACGATTGCAAGTATGGAAAACAACTGTTTCTTCGTAAGATTCTTCATGTTCAGCTCTTATTGCTTGGTGGCGGACATTGGTTCGCCAAGAATGCGGTCGATATCGGCGGCGGCACGGTGCGCCTCGGACAATGCGCGGAGATACTGTGATTTCGCCTGCAAGAGAGTGCGCTGGGCATCGAGGACGTCCAGGAAACCAAACTTGCCAAACTCAAAGCCCTTAGTAGCGGCGTCAAACGCGCTCTGGGCACCGGGAATGACTTCCTTCTGCAGGGACTCGGCCTCCTGTCGGAAGACACTTAATCTCTCGTACGCCTCAATAAGTTCGCTATCCAGCCGGACTTCGGTTGCGGCAAGTTCGTCTCGCGCTTTGTCGACGCGGCGCAATGATTCCAGCACATTGCCCCGGTTGGTATCGAAGAAAGGCAGCGGCACCGAGAGGCCAACGATTGCCTGATTTCGTCCCAGCTCTTCGGAGCGCTTTACTCCTAGACTCACCGTCACATCCGGGACGCGGCGACTACTCTCAACTTGTGCCAGGGCTTGGCGACGGTCGACTTCGTAGCGTGCACGGGCCAACGCCGGGGCTTGGCCCAAGCGTTGCGACATGCCATCGATTTCGGGCAGTGGAGGCAATGTGGTTAGTTCACCTTCAGCTCGTTCAAACCGCGGCACTGGATTGCCCCATGTTGCGCTCAAGCGCTTTCTGGCTGAAGTCAACGTACTGCGTGCCTGGGTCAACTCAAGCCGCACGCTTGATTCCTCCACGCGGGCCTTGGTTTCTTCAACAGGCGACACCTTGCCTGCAGCAACGCGCCGGCTCGCTGCAGAAGTAGCCTTTTGCGCCAGGTCAGCAGACTCTTGCGCAAGCCTCATGCGCTCCTGCGCGGTGAGTACATCGAAGAATGCGGTGATAACGGAACTGCGAACCTCTGCTCGTTTTCCGTTTAATTCCGCTGCTGCAGCGTCTCTGGAGCGTTCTGCGGCCGACATCCGAGCAGAACGCTTGCCACCCAGTTCGAAGGGTTGGCTGAGCTGAATTGTTGATTCTCGAGTCTCGCGTCGCCTGTCTTCTACGGAAAGTTCCAGAGATGGATTGGGTAATGCATTGGCTTGAAGGACCGTCGCTTCCACCGCCTGTAGTTCATTTTGGGCGGCGGACAGGTCGGGATTCGACGCCATGGCCAGCGCAAGTGCCGCCTGGAGTGTAAGTGCGCCGGCGGGTTCGCCCACGCGGGCAGCAGTAGCGCTGGTAGTAGCGTACGTACTGCCGGGTAAGACGGTAGCAGTCTGCGCGATAGCTGGCAGGCTGAATGCCACGAGACTCAGTGGCAAGAGATACCGATACATCAAATTCTCCTAGTAAATGGGAAAGAATTTGACGAGACGTCACCTCAGCTTTGGATGAAAAGGGTGGGTACGGCGCCTCGTCGCGTCAAGCGACGACACGCCAGTCGGGCTTTTGCGGCCCGTCAGGTATATGAGAGGAATAAGACGGAAACAGATGAGTCGAGAGTTCAAAGCCAGATGGCGGAACAATGTCCGTGACAGCACTCAGGAAAGACAGCTGGGTAGACAGTTGGCAGACTTCGCAGTCCAAGTCCACCTTGCTGCCGGCGGGAGCTTCCTCATCGTCGGGAGTGCCGGCCTGCGCTTTGTGTTCGTGGGAGTGGTGTCCGAAGTGCGTCGACATCTCTTGTTCGTGCTGACAATAAGCTGCAGCTGCAGCCCATGCGTACTGGAGCGGCAATATTGAGAGCAAGAAAATGAGAATCAGCTTTTTCACGGAGCGCATCTTAACATTGAACCCAAATCGATTCGACGAAAAACCTTTGACATTAAACAGGTAAATTACTTCCGCATTTGAAGCAATCTTGGCGAATACGCCTGACTTCACACGCGACAACAAGCCTGCATTTGTTTTGTTATACCGGCTTCTGTCCCATCGCAATTACGCCCGCTCCGCATAAGGCGAGTCCGACACCTACGATGTCATTCCACGTCGGTGAAACTCCATCTACTAGCCAAAGCCAGCCAAGTGCAGTCGCAATGTAGATAGCGCCATACGTTGCATAGACCCTGCCACTGGCCGTCGGGTGCAGGGTCAAAAGCCAAACGAATACTGCCAAACTGAGTGCCGCAGGCAGGAGCAACCAGACACTCCCTTTGCCTGTCAGCCAAAGCAATGGTAAGTAGCACCCGATAAGCTCGGCGACTGCGGTAGCGAAGAACAATCCAAACGCTCGCACAAATCCTGTCAGTTCCATACTCATGTCCGCCGAGTTTTGAATTAAAGCCAGCGGCGTGTATGACGCATGTATTCGCTATATTTGGCCCCATGCTGCTGCGCTAGGAACTGCTCTTCGAGTCTTACTTGTACTTGTATGAGAACGTCAGCGGCTACCGCGGCAGCGACGGTAAATACATTTGGTCGCAGCAAGACTAGGCTTAGCAGGCTAAACCGCATTCCAAGAAATATGGGGTTGCGCGAGTATGCGAAGACGCCGGACGTCACCAAGTCCGTCCTGTGATTCTCGTCGATGCCAATTCGCCACGACAGGCCCATCTGGTACTGAGCAATGACTGTCCAGGCAAGCGAAGCTCCGAGCCCAATCCAGCCCGCGGTCTTGGCAGACTGGCTCGACAGCCAAGGAATGGTTCCAAGGACAAGTTCAGCGTCATGCCAGAGCACCTGGGCGACGACGTAGGCCGCCAGCCCCAGTAGGACGATTCGGAATCCTGAGGTGACGAAACCATACGCGTCATCGCTTGAGGGCAGCACGTACGGATTCAGGCCAGTCTTGCGCCATACCCGTACTGTTGGCCAAACGAATGCGGCACTGATATACGCGAGGAACATCAGAGCAAGAAGCAGTCGTTCCATACTTACCTCGGACGGGAAGCAACCTGGATTGTTGGGGTAGTGACGCGCATTTCACTTCGAGCTTGTGTAATAACCGTCCTTGCAGCGGTAAGTCCCAGCACGCCCATGACAGAAGCCACGACGATGTCCGGCCAACCAGACCCGGTACCAAATACACCAAGTGCCGCGAGCATGACCGCAACGTTCCCGATTGCGTCGTTACGTGTGCACAGCCATACCGAGCGCATGTTTGAGTCGCCGTTGCGATAGGCATATAGCAGCACCGCCACTGACAGGTTTGCAAGGAGTGCCAGGGAACCAATCGCTCCCATGGTGACGTGCTCGGGAACCGTGCCGGATGCGACATTCCATGCCGCGGCGCCAAGAACGAAGATTCCGTAGCCTCCCATGGTCAATCCCTTAATCAGGGCAGTGCGCGAGCGCCAAATCGGTGCCAGACCGAGGACGAACAGGGAAACCGCGTAGTTCGCCGCGTCGCCGAAGAAGTCCACGGCATCAGCCAGCAGCGAGACAGAGCCGGCAGCCCAGCCGCTAAACAGCTCGATGCCGAACATGCCGGCATTGACGAACAAGGCAATCCACAGGATTCGCCGATAAGTCCGGTCGACAGGCGGTTTTTCGGAGGAGCAACCTCCAGAGCAGCAAGCAGACATTTATTACTCCTTCATCGTGTATTGCTATTAAAATCCCTGTAGTCGCTACGGGGTCAAGCATTTTTTCAGAGGACCAAGATGAGGATTGGTGAACTTGCAAAGCGCACAAGTTGCGATATTGAAACCATTCGGTACTACGAGAAGAGTGGTTTGCTCGAGGAGCCTGCTCGCAGCCCCAACGGATACCGGGAATATGACGGTCAGCATCTTGAGCGCCTTCAATTCATTCGGCACTGCCGTTCGCTACAGCTCGGTCTGCAGGAGGTCCGTGTACTTCTGGATATAAAGGCCAATCCTTCTGCAGGGTGCGCTAGCGTCGACGAACTGCTTGATGGGCACATCGAGAGAGTCCGCGAGCAAATGAAATCATTGCAAGCGCTGGAGCAGCAGCTGGTCTCGTTGCGTAAACAGTGCCAAGGACCGCACTCCGTCGACGAATGTGGCATTTTGCAGAACCTGAACGAAGCGGCAGAAAGTCACGAATGTGCTTGCCACGACACTGAACACTAATCAATAGGAACGGGAACCAAGGATGGCAATCGTTTTCTTCTCGTATAGCCACGTCGACGAAGCGCTTAGGGACAAGCTTGAGGAGCACTTGGCGTTGTTGAAGCATCAAGGCCTCATCGAGTCATGGCATGACCGGCGCATTGTCGCAGGCTCCAATATCGATGACGAAATAGATGAAAATCTTGAAAAAGCAGATGTCATCCTCCTACTCGTGAGCTCCAGTTTCATCGCGTCGAGCTACTGCTACGGACGCGAAATGAAGCGAGCAATGGAGCGCCACCACGAAGGAACGGCGAGGGTCATTCCAGTTATTCTACGCACATGCGATTGGCACACTGCGCCGTTCGGCATGCTGCTGGCAGCTCCGAAAGATGGGAAGACAATTTCGAGTTGGCCAGACCAGGACGAGGCCTTCACCGATGTGGCGCGGCAAGTTCGACAAGTAGTTAGTACAGGTACTCCTCGAAAGCAAATGGCAAGACCGGCTTCGGTATCCGGTGCGCGTCAAGACGCTATTGGGGCCGCGACTGCTATGCCGGCGTCCGCTACCCCCCAAGCAATAGGCCAAGCTCTGCGCTCGAGCAATTTGCGATTGAAGAAGGAATTCACCGAGTTTGACCGCGACCAGTTCCTTCACGATTCTTTTGAATACATGGCCCGATTCTTTGACGCATCCCTGAAGGAACTCGCTGCCCGCAATCCCGGGATTCAAGGACGGTTCCAGCGTATCGATGGCCGCTGTTTTACCGCTGTGATTTACCGGGATGGGAATAGTCAGGCCGAGTGCACTGTCCGTATCGACGGCTTCGGCGGCCGAAACAGCCACCTCTCGTATGCGAACAGCGCATCTGCGCCGCCTGGTACTTCGAACGAAATGATGCATGTCGAAAACGACAATCAGACGCTGTACTTCAAGCCGCTGGGTATGCGTGTTTTCGGCAGCCGCCAGGAGCAAAAGCTGTCCCAAGAAGGGGCTTCCGAGTACTTCTGGGAGACGCTGATTGAGCGCCTGCAGTAACGCATGCGCTTGCGCTAGAATGCCGGCATGGGAATGAACAAGACGATTCGCCACGTAGCTGCGTGGATGGCCTGCTTTGCCATCCTCCTAGTGGCGCTTGCACCGTCAATTTCTCATGCGATTGCCGCCGCTGGGACAACGGCAGGGTGGATGGAAATCTGCACGTCCACCGGCGTGAAACGAGTGGCACTTGAAGAAGCGCCTGTCATCAAGCCTTCGTCAGCCAAGCACGACTCACATTACGAAGAGTGTCCGTTCTGCCGCATTCAGACAGACAACGTCGGCCCTCTACCTACGCACACCCTTATCCCTCTCGTGCTCGAACCAGTCGCGACATCCCGTCCGCGGTTGTTCTACGAATCGCCACGCCCCCTGTTTGTCTGGGCGTCGACGCGCTCGCGCGCGCCACCTCTCACCGCGTAATACGCGTTTACTGCCGCCCCGGTCGAGTGCGGCTGCTGCAATTCACAATTTCTGTTGACGAGCCATCTCGCGCGTCAACATGCTCCATTTCCGAAAAGGTTTCTTATGAAAGCAATTTTGCTTGCTTCCATGCTGGTGGCCACCAGCACGGTTGCATTAGCGGACGTCACCATTGACGAACCTTGGGCACGAGCCACAGTGCCCGGGCAGCCCACTGGCGCTGTCTACATGAAAATCAATAGCACTTCTGATGCCACGTTGGTGAGTGCAGAAACGCCTGCGGCCAAGGAGGTACAGGTGCACACAATGCATATGCACAACGACGTTATGCGGATGCGCGAACACGGCCAACTTGATGTCCCGGCTGGAAAGACAGTAGACCTGGCGCCGAATGGACTTCACTTGATGTTAATAGGTCTGAAAAAGACGCTTGTCGCCGGCGAAACCGTCCCGCTGAAGATGACCTTTTCCGATGCCAAAGGAAAGCGGACGACTACGGTAAATGTCCCGGTGCGCCCCATTGGGAAGTGACAGCAATTAATCGAGAACCATCATGAACAAGTCACTAGCCGAAGCTCGACACATTTTTACCACCCAGGAAACGAACGCCTCGTGGCCGCTCATTTTCGGGGCATGGTTGATGGCAACCATATCTGCATTGGGCGCACTCTTCCTTGGCGAAGTGATGGGGTTTGCCCCATGTGTGCTTTGCTGGTATCAGCGCATTTTCATGTTCCCGTTGGTATTCGTACTGGCCATCGGGCTGTTCCCGCTGGACCCAAAGGTCATTCGCTACGCACTCCCGCTGTCCGTTATGGGATGGCTTGTTGCGGTGTACCACATGCTTTTGGTGGCAGGAATCATCCCTGAGACCATTACGCCCTGCACGAAGGGGGTGCCTTGCTCCCAAGTGGAAGTTGAGTGGCTCGGCTTTGTAACCATCCCACTGCTTTCAGTTGCATCCTTCACTGTAATCAACCTTCTCCTACTCGTAACTTACTTCAAGAGCAGAAAATGAACCAAAGAACAATCTTTATCACAGCAATTGTGCTGCTTGTCGCTCTCTTTGGCGGTGCGACGATGTACATCAAGAATATGCGGGCGAAACAGGCCGAAGAAACCGCGGGCAAGAACCGTGAGGCGCTCGTCCGCTTTCATTCACCCACAATGGGTGATGCCAATGCACCTGTCCATATTGTCGAATTTCTCGACCCGGCTTGTGAGACCTGCGCAGCGTTCTATCCATTCGTGAAGGGCATCATGGCACAGAACCCGGGCAAAATTCGGCTGACTGTCCGCTACGCACCGTTCCATCGCGGCTCCGACGAAGTCGTCAAAGCACTTGAGGCGGCCCGCAGGCAAGGGAAGTATTGGGAGTCGCTCGAAGCGTTGCTCGCGGCGCAGCACGTCTGGACAGAGCACCATACTGCCATTGTCGACCGCGTGTGGCAGCCGCTCAGTAACGTAGGCGTGAACATCGAACGCGCAAGGAACGATATGCAATCGCCGGACATTGCCCGAGCCATTCAGCAGGATATGGCCGACGTCAGGGCGCTCAATGTGTCGAAAACACCAGAGTTCTTTGTTAACGGCAGACCGCTCCCAAAGTTCGGTGACGAAGAACTCGTGAAATTGATTCAAGAAGAGTTAGCAGCCCACAGTGGGAAGAAATAGTTAAAAGAATGTCGCCGGGCGAAAAAGAGTCCGGCGATTTCTTTCACTTATTGTGTTGTGTCTCGGCGCTGCAGCTGCTGCGAAATCTCGACAAGCGGTTTAATTCCGGAGCCGAATCGGGCGATAGCACTCCTGTTTTCTTTCAGCTCGCTGTAGGGCAGATAACGGATGTTGAGCTCGGAGACGCGTGAGAACGCTGGTCGGCAGAGTTGCTGCTCCACCTCGCCCCGCCGACTATCAGGAGCAACAAGGAACAGCGTGCTGTTTTCACCCACGCCGGTGCCGAGTGCTAAGTCAAGCATGCGAACAATGCCAGAGTAAATCGACGTGGAGTGTTCTACCTCGAACGCGGCTGCCACTTCATGTGAACCGCGCACAATCCATACTACGTCAATGAGGCGCACAGAGTCCATACCTGCTGTAATACCGTCAGGCAGTTGGGCAAGGCATTTATCACCTAGTCGTCCATCTGCGTACGGGCGACCACGGTCGTTCGTCGCAATCCAGACATCAAAGCCGAGAGAGTGGCCCAAGTCACGTAGCCATCCCTGGATTTCTGTATGTGTGGCGTCGCTTTCACGAGCAGCCTCATACTGCCGCTGTGCTGCGGCCGACTCTTCACGAACCCGCTGCAGGTCAGCCTCCCATGCACTTACCGCAGTTGCATCGTCAGCGCGCGGTGGAGCGGCATACCGTCCCATTCCGACATCGAACATCAAGCCGGCAATCGCCCCTAGGTCGTTGGACAGGAGAGTTCGATATTCCGCATTCAGTCGTAGCATTCCCTCGCGCATCGAGAGGTAATGGTCCCACTTTCCCAGCTTAACGTTACTACCCGTGACTGCATTGAAGCCCTTAACAATCGCAGTATTAAAAGGCGGCACGAGAGTGGGATGGATGAAATACAGAAGGTTTGCAACAGCTGGGCCAAGGCCCTTAATGCCAACTGCGTCAATTTTACGAATGCCATCAACGATGTCTTCGGCGCAGTTGCAATTGTCGCAGTGCCGGAGAAGTCTGGCGAACGCGAGCTGATTGTCTCGGTTCTCATATATATCCGGAATCCTCAGCTTCGGCTTCCAAAGGAACGCGTGGTCAGCACCTTTAAAAATCTGTCTTTGCTCTGCAATTGAGCCGACAACGGTCTCAAGGGATGAGCCGCGGTAGGCATTCCCAAAGGTTCCTGCTTCGATATCTTTGACCACTTGGCCAATGCCGCGGCGAATGGACCGAAAATTCTTGAGCCGCTCTTCCCACAGAAACCACGTGTTATACGTGCTGTGAGCATCTGCTTTCCAGTGCTCGATAAGCTTTGCAAGCGTATCGCTCATCTCCATCCCTTTTTTGCTATTCGACGTGTGGGCACATTGTAATTCTTCGTTGCACTATGGGGACCGATTTTATGCTGCCGTCAACGTCTTGGTCTTTCGCTCAGCGGCGAGCATGCGCATTGCTCGCCGCCTTGCATGTCACTTAATCGCAAATCGAACATTCACTGTTCGCTTGTCAGCAAACGTAACGGCAGCAATCGCCTTAGCCCCTTTATCGAGCTTTGCAGTGCCTTTGGTTGCCAAGCTGTTGTCCCCAGCTGGCTCGAGCGGCACTTCAGCCTTTTCAGCACCGTTCAGCACTGTCAGCTTCCCGGACGCTCCGGCGGTTGAGACCGGTTTTCCATGGTCCTCCACATAAATTGTGGCCTTCCCATCCTTGGACACAAGCTCAAGACTGACGCCATTACTTGATTCCTGCACGATGCCGCCATTTTTGGCCTTTTCGCCGTGCGCCCAAACGCTTCCGGACGTTGCCACTGTCATTACCAATGTCATGAGGGCGAGATGCTTTTTCATTGATTTCTCCTTAGGTGCAGCAGCTCTTGAATGGGGGCCGCTGCAATAACCCATACTTAATACGCTTCCTCAGTTTGCCCAGCCACCAGTCTTTCCAATGGTTGGCGTCCAACTAGCCAGAAAATCAATGGAGTCAACAGGGTGTCAAGAATTGTCGAGCTCACCAGGCCACCAAAAATCACGACAGCTACTGGATGGAGGATTTCCTTGCCTGGTGCATCCGCAGCCAGAAGCAACGGCACAAGGGCAAACGCTGCGACAAGTGCCGTCATCAACACCGGCGTCAGGCGCTCAAGCGAGCCACGAATAATCATCTGTTTGCTGAATGTTTCACCCTCGAACTTGCACAAATTGATGTAGTGACTCACCTTAAGAATGCCGTTTCGGGTCGCGATGCCGGTCAGCGTAATAAAGCCCACCATCGACGCGACGGAAAGAGATACGCCGGCTATCCACATCGCGATAACACTGCCAATCAGCGCAAACGGGATGTTCCCCATAATGACCAGCGCCAGAGCGCTTGAGCGGTATCGAGAGTACAGAACCAGAAAAATCATTGCGAGGGACACAAGCGACAAGCCAGTAATCAGCCTTGTTGCCTGCTCTTGCGCTTGGAACTGGCCTTCGATGGTGATGAAATAACTACCGGGAAGCTGTGATGAAGCGATAGTTTTCCGGATGTCGGCAATGATTCCCGACATATCCGAACCGTCAGTATTTGCGTACACGACGATTCTGCGGCGGCCATTTTCTCGGCCGATTTGGTTAGGACCATCGCTTTCTTCGACGGCTGCAATTTCCGAAAGTGGAATCCGACCCGCTGGGGTGTCGAGCATGACGCGTGCCAAGTCCTGCGGCGAGCGACTCTGGTCGGGCAAACGGACCATCAGGTCAAACCGCCGTGGTCCATCGACAACCTGTGTTACCCGGTCGCCTTCGGACAGCGTCTCCAACGCCTGCAGCACCTGACCCGGTGTCAGGCCATATTGCGCAGCCTTTCGGTAATCGACGCGGACTTTGATTTGCGGAATAAGCACTTGCCGTTCGACGGACAAGTCGACCAGCCCAGGCACGCTAGTGAGTCTTCCACGTAGTCCTTCGGCTAATCCACGAAGCGTATCGAGGTCATCACCGTAGATTTTCAGGGCAATCTGCGCACGCACGCCGGACAACAGATGGTCAAGGCGATGTGAGATGGGCTGCCCAATCGCAATCGATGCGGGGATGACGGACAACTTGCTGCGCAAGTCTGCCATGACTTCATCCCTGTCTCGTTCAGAGCGCTTTAGGTCAATGTCGATTTCCGAGGAATGCACACCTTCTGCATGCTCGTCGAGTTCCGCCCGCCCAGTTCGACGGCCGACCTTTGACACTTCCGGCACTTCCCTGATGAGCGTTTCTGCTAATGCCCCCATGCGGTTTGCTTCAGCGAGCGACGTCCCAGGTGTAAAGGTCATTCCCATAACCAGGGAGCCTTCGTTGAATGCCGGTAGAAAGGCGCGTGGGAAGAACGGTACCGTCGCTGCCGCAGCTACAACGACCAATGCAGCAACAGCGAGGATGCCTTTCACGCGAGGGAACGACCACTCCAAGGCGCGTGTATCCCATGCCTTCAGGCGTCGAACAACAGGGCTGTCACCGTGGCCAAGCTGTTTCATACGCGGCAGAAGGAAATAGGACAGTACGGGTGTTACCGTCATCGATACCAGCATGGAAGCCAATATGGATACGATGTAGGCCACGCCGAGCGGTGCAAAAAGCCTCCCCTCAATTCCGGGCAATGCGAACAGCGGCACAAACACCAATACGACAATAACGGTCGCGTAAACAATGCCCGACCTGACCTCGACGGATGCATGCCAAATAACTTGCATGATGGACGGGGCACCTTCGCCAGTCTTGCGCTGCTTGAGGCGTCGAAGAATGTTCTCCACGTCGACCACCGCATCGTCGACAAGTTCGCCAATTGCAATAGCTAATCCGCCTAGCGTCATCACGTTGATGGACTGCCCGAGAAGGTGGAACACGACTGCGGTAACTGCCAGCGACAGAGGGATGGCGATGAGTGAAATAGCAGTCGTTCGGAAGTTCAACAGGAACGCGAACAGGACGATGGCAACCATGATGGCGCCATCTCGCAATGCTTCGGCCACATTGCCAATGGACGCTTCAATAAAATCGGCCTGCCTGAACAGAACCTCAGGCGTAGACAGACCCGCAGGAAGGCCTTGCTTGAGTTCCTTTAGTGCGTTTTCAATTTCCTGTGTCAGCTTGACCGTATCGGCAGCAGGTTGCTTTTGTACGCTCACAATAACCGCCGGCAGACCGTTCATCCCGCCATCGCCGCGCTTGAAGGCGGGTGCATACCTGACGGATGCGACTTGCTCCAGCAGAACTGGCGTCCCGTTTCGGAAGGCAACCGCAAGCCCCTTCATATCCTCCACTCGGTTTGTACGGCCGAGGTTCCGGATAAGATATTCCCGGCTATGCAAGTCGATGAAGCCGCCACTGGTGTTGGTGGCAAATCCCTGGAGCGCGGTTGCAATCTGGTCCAGTGTGACGTTGAACTGGGCCATGCGCGCAGTATCCGGCTCGACGCGGAGCTGGCGTACCTCGCCACCAATAGGAATCACCTGAGAGACACCGGGTATTGAGAGCAATCGAGGACGAAGGACGAAGTCTGCATATTCCCGCGCCTGCATCGGACTTGCTTTCGATACATCGATTGGCAAGGCAATCAGCATGATTTCGCCCATGATGGACGACACTGGACCCATGATTGGCGTAATTCCGCCAGGGAGCTGCTCCTTCACCAAGGTAAGACGCTCAGCTACGAGTTGCCGATTGCGGTAGATATCGGTGCCCCAGTCGAATTCCGCGTACACAATCGACAGACCAACGCCGGAAACGGAACGAACACGCGTCACCCCTGGCATGCCATTGAGCGATGTCTCAATCGGGAAGGAGACAAGCTGTTCCACCTCCTCAGGGGCCATGCCTCCAGCCTCTGTCATGACGGTAACCACGGGCTTATTCAAGTCAGGGAATACGTCGACGGGAGTGCGTGACGCCATCAGCGCGCCGTACACCATCAGGAGTAAAGCGGCTACCAGGACGAATAAGCGATTATTTAGGCTGAATCGAACAATCCAATTAAACATTTGTTCGACCTCACCGAATCTGGTTAATAAGTGCCGCGCCTGATGTCACCACACGGTTATCGGCAGACAGCCCTTTCACCACGACGACTGTCTTTGCATCAAGCGGACGCATCTCCACTGGCTGGGCGACAAAGCGTTCCGCACCAGCCTTAATCCAGACAACCGGCTCATTTGACGGATTGCGAACAACGGCCTCCGCAGGCAAGGCGATTCCTTTCACCTTCTCGGTCAGGCTTGCCACGACTGTCACCGGCTGGCCGACAGCCAGCGAGACATTTTTTGCGGAAGCGCGGAAATTAAGAGGCAGCGCTCCTTCACGAAGGCTTCGGCCACCACCTAACAAGCTGAGGTCAACGCCCGGGATGCCAGCGAGGGAGGCTTTGTCGATTCGTCCCGCAAGTGCCGGGTCAGTTGTGAGTGCCTCAACCATCATTCGGCTGGGGTCTACGATTTCAAAAAGGATGTCGCGGGCTTCTACAATCTGACCTGCGAGAACATTTGCCGTCGCAATGACGCCAGAAGCAGGTGCAGTTATAGCCTCGTTACCACCAATACTGCCTGCGACCGCCTTTTCTCGTCCTATCAGGCTGGTTAACTCGGCCTTTGCTGCCTCGATTTCCTTTTGGGGAACTGTTCCTTCGAGTGACTCAAGCCGCTTTACTCGTTGTTCGGCCAATTGACGGTTGGACCGAAGCTCAACGAGTTGTGCTTGCTGGTTGCTGCGCTCAATAGCTCCAGCAACCGGGCGCACATGCACAAGAACCTGTCCTTTCTCCACGCGCTGACCAGCAACAGGGAGCCCCTTTGGTCCGGCCTCAACTCTGCCGGAGAACGGTGCTTGCACACGACCACCGGCGTTGGGGTCAATCCCGATGCGGCCATTCAGTTCAACGGTCAGGGGATGCTCGGCTTCTCCCGCCATGACGGTTCGAATTGCCATCCGTCGCTGCGCGAGTTTCGGCACATTCACGCTCCCATCGGGAAGACGCGCCAGTCCACTTACGTTTGACGTCACCGGGCTATCCAAATGTTCGCCGTTCGGCCCATGGGCTCCAGGGCCTGCAATCGCGGTCTGCGAAAGTATGGACGCAAGCAAACCAATGATTAAGTAAGAAAACTTGTTAAACATGTTCATTTCCCCGTCGATTGTGTGGAGTGGCGGCGCTTTAGCGCCAGGGCAATCAAAGCAAGGGCAGCAAGCAGTCCTGCTCCTGCCCATGCCAACGGAAACTGATTGTTTGTCTCGTGGTTCTCGTTCGGATGAACGTCAACGGTGGCTTCCAGAAGGTCACTTTCATTTGCTGCTGTTAGTGTGAAGACGAGCGCATGCTTGCCCGGGGCAGCTAAAGCTTTGACGAATCCCTCATCGGCGATAACGTAGTCACCGCGCTCCTGCCGATACTGTCCCACCGTTTTCAATGCACCCAGCTCAACTTCAAGCTTGCCGTTCAAGACGGGTTCGTTCGTCTCATACTTGTCAACAAAGACGGAGAGTTCTTTACCTTGGAGTTGACCTACCAGTTCAAAGGACTCGGTAAACGTTTCGATACGTGGCTGTCCCACAGTTTGGGCTTGAGCGGCAGGTGTGCCGTCTTTGGAGTGGTCTTCATCACCGTGTGCGTACGCTGTAGACGTCAGGGCAAAGAAGAGCCAAATGATGTTTAGTATTTTCATGGTGTTATTCCTAAGGCTTGATTCAGGCGAGCATGTGCGAAACCGACAGCAACGCGCTGCTGGCGCTCGGCCACTTCGGCTTCGTGTACTACTGTTCGGGCGCGCAGCATTTCAGCAAGTCCACGCTCACCGAGCCTGAATGCTCTTTCAATCAGCTGTGCGTGTTCGCGTGCCAGTGCTGCGCGCGCGGATGCCGCCTCCAGCGTTTTTTGTGATGCGTCCAACTGTTGGCGGGCAAGGTTAATCTCGGCTCGCAGTGATGCTTCTACTTGGGCATATTCCGCCGATGTGGCTGCGATTTGGGTTCGAGCGGCCGTTTCCAGAGGCCGGTTGCGGGCAGCTGTTCCGATGGGAATCTCTACCGCGAACGTAACGCTTGAGGCACTATCGGCTCCAGCTCCATCCCTTTCTCTCCGCATTGCTACGCCCACTGTCGGCGGCTCGCTGCGCGACTTGCTTACCACGTTCATTGACGCTTGGGCATGCTCAACAGCTTTTTTGGCCGCGAGTAGCTTCGGATGCGGGTTTTGCATTTCGGCGCCGATTCGCTCTGGTTCGGACTGCGGAATGTCGGTCAGGCCGGTCAAGGTTGTGAAGCGCGTCAGTGCTTCCTGAAGTTTCACTTGCGCTTCAACTACGGCTGATTTCCCGGCTAGCGCTTCTTGCTGCGCAAGCATCCCGTCTGTTCTCGCAAGGTCGCCAGCATTCACACGACGCATGACCTCATCTGCCATTGCTTCCAAGTGTTTGTGGTGGGTTTTGGCTTCGTCCAACGTCTCCTTGGCAGCTGCTACTGCCCAAAGGCGCTCCCGCACTTCGCCGGCAAGTCCAAGACGTGCATTTGCAATCTGCGCCTCCAGGTCTTCTGCGCTCAACAAGGCCTGGGTTTGGCGGGCAGACTTCTGTGACGGAAGCCAAATCGGCGTTGAAAGGGAAACTTCTGTTTCGCGTACCCCCTCACGATTCGACCAGCGGTCGGTTCTTTGTGAAAGGCCTACCGCTGGTGAACCAGCAATCCAGGTCTGCGCGGCCTCTCTACCCGCAGCGGCTTCGTCACGTCGTGCCTCAAGCGTTCTTGCTTGTGGCGACCTTTGCCAAGCTGCTTCCAAGGCCGCCTTCAAATCGACGGGAGGGGTCTGGGATAGTGCGAGCAATGGCGCTAAGGCAATAGCCAGCGCGACGTACAAATGACGTCTTATTAATTTTTTGTGCATGTTTTCTCCGTTCGGTGTCCAGTAGGGCTGGCCGAAGGCAGACGAGTTAAGCGCGCACTAAGCGCGTAGATGCTCAGTGCTGGCTAAAAGGTGTAGCTCGAAAATGCGAGGTGCCTTCGGCGAATTAGCCGAGGGATTTGGGTGGGCGCTGTAAGCGCTCTGGGGTGGGGTCTGAAATGAAATGCATCGGCTCGACGTCAACTGAGTCGAGAAGGTCAAGCGTCAGTGGCGGAATAACCGAAGTCGGTAGCGCGGCACAGGAGTGTCCGGCCGAATGTTCCGCGAAATGACTGCTGGAGTCACTGGAACTGTCGTAATGAACCGAGCCGTGGTCGTCGCCATGGTGATGCTCAGCGCCGGCCAGATGGTCGACTTCATGGGCGATGTCAAACGCACTTGCAGACGAATACCAACCGCCCTGCATAGCAAAGCTATGCAAAGGCAGGAGCACCATCAGCAAAATGCAGAAAATTCGACGCATATAAATCGGTTCGATAACCATAATAGGCTACACCGTAAAAAGCTTTCACGCTAGCACCCGACTTGACTTTCGAGGACGCTCACTTTTTTCTTGACCTTCCCCCCGTAGCAAGGTTTATGCTTTGGAGGAAAGCTGACCGAAGCTTTTGCTGCATTTTCCTGTTCTGTGATGAAACGCATACTCAAAGCACTGTTGATTTTGCTTGTCATGGCCTCTCTCCCAGTGAGAGGGCTGGCGGCTGTCGATATGTCGTGTGCGCCAAATACTCACTCGTCGTCAGGCATGACTGCCGACACGCTGCATCATCATGACGGCGCCCGTCAGCTTGAAACTCTTGAGGAGTCTTCTGCAAGCGGAAGTGACCACTGCAGCCATAAAGGGCAGTTAGACGGAAAGAGTCATCTGAAGACCTCAAGTTGTAGTGCCTCCGTATGCTTTATCGGCGCTGTTGCGCCACCGCTAAGTCTTGCTTGGGCCGCCCGTTTTGCCGGTTCTGAGCCAGTTATCTCTCTCCCTCCTATCTCGTTCACTGGCCATATCCCGGCTGGTTTAGAGCGACCTCCTCGGCACTCTCACGGGTAAAGCCTGCATGCGCGGGATGCGTTTTCGCATTTTCGCAAAGCTTGCCACCCGTATTCCCGCAATCACTTGATATTTCCGCCAGTGAAAGGCGTGATTTCAACGGTTACGCGGTTGCTATATCTGAAGCGGCTACTGCATACGCAGCAAGTCGCATTCGAATACCGAAATTGCCTAGGAAGGAGTTGTGATGGTTCAGAAGAATATCGTTGCCACTGTAGTATCGTCGCTCGCAATCGCTCTCAGTTTTACCTCGCCCAGTGCGTTTGCCGATGTCGGTTCTCACGGCCATGGGGCGTCGCATAGTGCTGCGCATGCCTCGCAAGAGGAAGTGTTCGGAAAACCCGGGGATGTGAAAAAAGTTGACCGAACGATTGCTGTCGAGATGACTGACGCAATGCGCTTTGGCCCAGCTACCGTGACGGTGAAGCAAGGGGAAACTATCCGCTTCGCCGTAACCAACAAGGGAAATCTTTTACATGAAATGGTGCTTGGCACGATGGGCGAGCTAAAGGCGCACGGTAAAGCCATGTCCCAGCAGCCCGATGCTGCTCACGATGACCCATCAGCCGCCCGTGTAGAGCCGGGACAGAAAGGCGACATCGTCTGGCAGTTCACAAGAACCGGGGACTTCTACTTCGGATGTCTTATCCCAGGTCACTTTGAGGCCGGGATGATTGGAAAGATTAAAGTTTTGAAAGGCTGAATCATGAAATCGAAATTGCTGCTTAAAGCCACCATGTCCGCATTGCTTATGGCTCCGGTGCTTGCAAGCGCCGCTACACCTGTAATCGATGTCTACAAGAGTGCGTACTGTGGATGCTGCGGTGACTGGATTAAGCACCTGGAGAGTAGCGGCTTCACCGTGAAAACCCATAACGTTGCCAATCCATCCGACTATCGGGAAAAGCATGGTATTCCCAACGACTTAGGGTCGTGCCACACCGGCGTGGTTCAAGGTTACGCGGTGGAGGGCCACGTTCCCGCATCGGATATCAAGCGACTCCTTGCAGAGAAGCCAAAGGCAAAGGGATTAACTGCGCCGGGAATGCCGCTGGGTTCACCAGGAATGGAGGGGCCGCGCAAGGACCCATATGACGTACTTTTGGTTGAGGGAAATGGTCGCTCCCGAGTTTACAAGCGGCACAACACAAATTAAATAAAAGGAGAGAAAAATGAAAGGCTTTACAGCTTTAGCCATAGCAGTCGCAATCGCTTTGCCATTCGGGATGCCGGCGAACGCACAGCAACACGACCACGGCTCCCATCATGGAGGCACGGTAGTAACAGCTAACGAAGTTGAAGCGCCGCTATCCGAGGGCATTGTTCGCAAGGTCGATAAGGATGCGAAGAAGCTGACTATCAAGCACGGAGACTTGAGGAATCTCGGTATGGGGCCAATGACGATGGGTTTTTTGGTCTCGGACCAGTCTGTGTTCGATAAGGTGAAGGTGGGTGACAAAGTGGCGTTCGTTGCAGATATGGTCGGCGGCAAGCTAACAGCGACAAAGGTGGAGGTCGTGAAGTAACTTCGAATAGGAATTGGGGCGCAATCCCTCACGGCTGCGTTGCAGATGGTTCTTAGACCAATCCCTTGACCTTCCCATGACGGGAAGGTCTAAAGTGAACGTACAGTCAGCCAAGGAGGAAATGCCATGTACGAGCTTCAAGTTGAAAAGATGACCTGCGGTGGATGTGCTACTCGTGTCACGAAAGCCGTTCTTGCCGTGGACGATGAGGCAAAAGTGAATGTCGACTTAAAGACCAGGTCAGTGAGCGTTGAAAGTGACCTCGACATCAATGCCGTCGCTACAGCAATCACAAGTGCTGGCTATCCGGCTGTGCCTCGTAGTTCGTAATAAAACGCAGGAACGCCGTGCTTGGCATGGGGAAGGTAGTGCATCTAAGGAACCGTTTGAAGGAGCAACAGTTGACGGCATGAGCTGAAGAAGTATGGCTGACAATCAGGAAAGCTTTGACTTGGGTCATTCAGGTTTGTCATCCAGATTCCTACTATGCACATAGGTGAGCGAAGCAGCTCAGCGCCGTCGTACGCAATACTCTGAATTGGTCAAACCTAAGGAGGACGAGATGGACTCGCATGACCGCACTGAGCATAACCGACCCGCGAACAGAGGAAAATGGGTGCTGTTTGGATTCCTCGCTGTCGCAGCCTACTTCCTGTGGACTGAGCACCAAGCGCATCTAATGAGTGCTCTTCCGTATCTTCTTCTACTTGCGTGCCCGTTGATGCACATGTTCCACCATGGACATGGCGGGCATGGCCATCATCACGGAAATCACGACGGTTCTGTGAGTCGTGACGCTAATAGGCCGCAAGACCGGACAGGAGAAAAATCATGAATGAGACGCCTGCATATGGACTTTGGTCCCTTGTCGTACTGAACTCCCTTGTCTTCATTATCTTTGCCTTCAGTTTCACCAAACCGAAGAGCTCGCGAGACTGGCGTTCGTTTGGGGCCTTCTCGGCCTTTGTCGTGGCTCTGTTCACCGAGATGTACGGCTTCCCACTGACGATTTATCTGCTTCTTCCCTGGTTATCCTCGCAATTTCCCGGCATCGACTTTCTCTCACACGATGCAGGCCATTTGCTGGAAATGATGTTTGGCTGGAAGAGTAATCCGCACTTTGGTCCGTTCCATCTTCTCTCCAATATCTTTATCTTCGGCGGATTCATCATGCTGTCCGCAGCATGGCGTGTGCTCTACGACGCTCAGACTCACCAACGACTTGCGACGACTGGACTATATGCTCGCATCAGGCATCCTCAGTATGTTGCATTCGTATTCATCATGTTCGGATTCTTGCTCCAGTGGCCGACGCTTGTGACGCTCTTGATGTTCCCCATTCTGGTGGCCGTTTATGCGCGTCTCGCTAAGACAGAGGAACGCGACATGGTCTCCGAGTTTGGACAACAGTACGAAGAGTATCGACGGCGAACTCCGGCGTTCATCCCCAACTTTAGGCGCGCGGATGTCAGCGCTCGCTCGTGACACACCAATGATTGGACCAAATCATGGATAACAAGACCCACGACCACCATCACGGCCACGGTGAACATCACGAGCATCATGAGCATCACCACGCCCACAGTACTGTAGCGGAAGTGCCAGAGAAGCCTTTCTCGGACCCTGTATGCGGGATGAAGGTGGCTGCAAACCCGGAAAAGACCATCGAACACGAAGGCACTGCCTATCATTTTTGCAGTACCAAATGCATGGATAAGTTCCGTGCGAATCCCAAGGCCTATATCGAGCCGGATGCAGCAGAGCCGGCGCCAATAATGCCAGAGGGAACAATTTATACCTGTCCGATGCATCCGGAAATCCGGCAGCCCACACCGGGGAATTGCCCGAAATGCGGCATGACGCTTGAGCCGGTCTTGCCTTCGCTCGAGGAGGAAGAAAATCCGGAGCTGGTTGATTTCCGACGCCGCTTCTGGTGGACATTGCCACTCACGGTCGTGGTCACCGCGATGGCGATGGTCGGGCACCGAATCGTGGATGGTGGCATACCGGCGCAGAGTTGGGTCGAGTTACTCATCAGTACGCCAGTCGTACTCTGGGCGGGTTGGCCATTCTTTACCCGCGGAATCCAATCAGTAGAAAACCGTAGTCCGAATATGTGGACACTGATTGGCACGGGTGTCGCTGCCGCTTACGGATATAGCGTACTTGCCACTGTCGCCCCCCAGTTCTTCCCGGCGACATTCGTCGCGCATGGGCGCATAGGTGTCTATTACGAAGCTGCCGCCGTCATTGTCTCGTTGACGCTGCTGGGTCAAATTCTGGAGCTGCGCGCACGCTCCCAGACGAGTGCCGCTATCAAGTCTCTTCTCGGACTGGCGCCGAAGACCGCTCGCCGCATCAACAGTGATGGTACCGAGGGAGACATTCCATTAACGCATGTTCACATTGGCGACATGCTCCGCGTGCGCCCAGGCGAGAAGGTGCCCGTTGATGGTGTCGTTCTGGAAGGTGAAAGTGCGCTGGACGAGTCCATGCTGACCGGCGAACCGGTACCCGTGACCAAGCGTCCTGGTGACAAGCTGATTGGTGCCACCATCAATGCCAGCGGCAGTCTTGTGATGCGCGCAGAAAAGGTGGGCTCGCAAACGATGCTGTCACAGATTGTGCAGATGGTTGCCAACGCACAGCGCTCGCGAGCACCGATGCAGCGTCTTGCTGATGTCGTGGCCGGCTACTTCGTCGTCGTAGTGGTGGGCATCGCGGTACTTACACTGCTTGGATGGGGTTTCTTTGGCCCAGAACCGAGCTGGGTTTACGGTTTCGTCAACGCTGTCGCCGTGTTGATTATTGCGTGCCCGTGTGCCCTTGGCTTGGCAACTCCAATGTCCATCATGGCAGCAACCGGCCGTGCTGCTACGCAGGGTATCTTGTTCCGCGATGCTGCAGCCATTGAAAGTATGCGTAAGGTCGACACGCTCATCGTTGACAAGACCGGAACGCTGACCGAAGGAAAGCCGGCTTTTGACCGGACTGTAGCAGCGCCCGGGTTTACTGACCGCGATGTACTTCAGCTTGCCGCAAGCATTGACCAAGGAAGTGAACATCCACTAGCGCATGCCATTGTTGAAGAAGCGCGCAAGCAAGGGCTGCCGCTGGATAAACCTGAAACGTTTGAATCATCAAGTGGTATTGGCGTGCGTGGCATTGTCAAAGGCCAACGGATAGCTCTTGGCAATACGGCGCTCATGGACCAGGAAAAGGTCAACTGGCATGGTCTTGTTTCGCAAGCAGAAGAGTTGCGTAACGAAGGCGCCAGCGTGATGTACCTGGCCGCCGACGGAAAGCTGGTCGGACTGCTCGCTGTTTCGGACCCGGTAAAAAGTACGACTCCGGAAGCATTGAAGACGCTCAGAGAAACAGGGCTGACCGTTGTGATGGCGACTGGCGACGGCGTTACCACTGCGCAGTCTGTGGCGAAGCGGTTGGGTATCGACGAGGTCTACGGCGAGGTGAAACCACAGGATAAGCTGGACCTAGTCGAGCAACTGCAAAAGCAAGGAAAAGTGGTGGCTATGGCTGGCGACGGCATCAATGATGCTCCGGCACTGGCCAAATCCAACGTTGGCATTGCGATGGGCACCGGTACAGACGTCGCCATCAACAGCGCTCATGTCACGTTGGTCAAAGGCGACTTGCGGGCGATTGCGCGTGCACGTCAACTGTCAGAAGACACGGTACGTAACATGCGGCAAAACCTTGCCTTCGCGTTCGTGTACAACGCGCTAGGCATTCCATTGGCAGCAGGTCTGTTGTATCCATTCACCGGCCAGTTACTGTCCCCGATGATTGCGGCACTCGCGATGAGCTTGAGCTCGGTATCTGTCATCACGAACGCTCTACGTCTGCGCGGTACAACACAAACGCCTGGCGCTGGAGGCGGCCCGGGAACGAAGTCGCGCGCGCTGGAATATGGGACTACGGGTGCAGCATTGCTGCTTGCCGTGTACTTCGGAGCACTTACGTTTGTGTCCGGATGGGAGTTCACGGTCGACCAGTTCTCTCAGTTCTGGTACTTCATCGTGCCGCTTGCCGTAGGGTTCGGCGTCCAGGTCGGTCTCTTTACCCGCCTGCGTGCACTGGTCAACTCGACCAAGAAGACCGGTGCGGTAGTCGCCACGTCAGGCACAACGTCGACCGCGGCGATGGTTTCCTGCTGCACTCATTATCTGGCCAACATCGCGCCCATTATTGGTGCCGCTGGTCTCGTAGCATTCACGGCGCAGTTCCAGCTCGAACTGTTCTGGCTCGGTTTGCTTCTCAATATCGCTGGCGTGGCGTATGTCGGCAGCAAGGTTATTCAAGCATCAAAGGAGCATGAAAAATGCCTCGCCTAATCCACGCTCTTGTACTCGTCGGTGCTTTCGGTCTGTGGAGCGCCATCCTAACTGCTCAGCCACTTAAGACCCGAACTATCAACCGGTCTGCGGTAACAGTGAAAGTTACCCCAACAAACATTCAGGGAGATGTCTGGGAGTTCGAGATGGTGTTCGATACTCACACGCAGGAACTGAACGACGACTTGTTAAAGACTGCTGTACTTGTTACGCCGGACGGTAAGCAACTGGCTCCGACCAGTTGGGACGGCGACCCGCCCAGCGGTCATCACCGCAAAGGTAAATTGCGATTTAACGCCGTACAGCCTAAGCCGAAGATGATAGAGCTGCGAGTCACTCGCACTGGAGAACCCGCGCCGCGAGTATTTAAGTGGAATGCGAAGTAACGTCTTCAGCAGGAGGCGATTATGGGCACAGCACCGAACACGCATCACCTTAATCCTTTACAGGAGAAAAGGCGTCGGCTCAACGTACTTACTAGGGTCGTACCGACGTTATTAAATCGCCTGCTTACACCCGTGCTCGGATGGCGTCGCATCCCATTTATCGTCGGGATGCTGATGTCAGCGCCTGCATATGGCAAGAAATTTAGCCGCCCAAGTGACGATGTGGGTTTGAAAGAGGTCAAGCGGACCTTCTTGCTCGTAGGGGTCCTGTACAACAAACTACGTGACCGATATGGTGAGGATGCCGCGTTTAAAACGACGCACCAGTTTATCTACGAGCTCGGTAATGCCGTTCAACGTCAAGCGTATTTCCCACCTCCCGGGATGCGGCGCGAATGGGACTGGTTTCATGGCGAGCACGAGGCACAGATGGCCGAGGGATTCATTCGCAATAACGAAAACGATGGTGTCCTTCACTCCCCGGACCAGGTGTCACTTCATATCACCCGCTGCCGCTTCTTTGAAGCGTTTCGGGATATGGGCAATGCCCGTCTGACGGAGGCTTTCTGCTGTTCTGACGAAACAGTGTTTAACGAGTACTCACCAGAGATGCACTTCCATCGAGGCGATACGGAACCAAATACAATTGCGCGCGGAGCTAGCCGTTGTACCTTCATCTATGACCGCCGAAGTATTGCGCCGAGTTCCGAGAGCACTTCACACAAGTAAGCTTGCCGCGGAAGTAGAAGCGAGAATGGTCGGACAAGGGAGAATTTATGCAGCCAACGCCCAACGAGAACAAAATCAAGCGGCTTGAACTTCTTGGCGGACTTGGTGCAGGAATACTTGGCGCTGGGATTGCACTTCTGTTCGCGGAGTACCTTCGGCAGTTCGCCGTACCCGCGCTCCTGCTCGGTATCGTGTCACATGGGTACGCCATGTTTCAGAAATCACGTTTGGAGCGGCTGGACGGAATCAATCAGCCAGCTTGGGCTGATGTCGCGGAAAAGATATGTTGGGTAATGCTTGCGGCTCTTGTGCTGTACGTTGGATACAAGTTAACTCTGTAGGGCAGTTTTCCCAGACGAGGCTTTCCGGGCGAGCGTCTCAATATGACCGACAGCTTCTGGTCGACTGGCAGAAGCGAGCTTGGCGCCTATTGGGATGCGCGAATGCGGCGTCCGACAAGTAAGCGTGAGTGTTTAGCTAAGTTGTCCTTACATGCAGCCGTTCACGCTCTTCGGAGACCGGCTTGCGTCGTAATGAACCACGTACGCCTGCTAGGGAGGATAGTTCTACCCTCAGGAGAGACTTTCAAGTTGATGAGCCTGCGCTTCGATGCCCGGCCGCAGATAAGCGAGAACAGAGTCTTCCAGCCCCAAGCTACGACCTTCTACGGCAATGCGACGCAGCGCTGGGGCCATCGCTTTTAGCCCTTGCACCAGCGTCTCGCGACGTACTAAAGAAGTAACGCGACTTCTGTTGCCTTGGTCGCTACGCGGCTGCTCAACGACTTGCTTGGAGATTTCACAGGCCTGGTCTATCACGCGTTGCCAGTCGGGGCTTCCGTCATCGTTCCCTTCCCAGCGGATACGCCGAGTAATTCCATCCGGATGTAGGTACGCCGGCACGAAGTCATAAAGCGGCGTAAGCGAGATATGTCCGTGAAAATCACGGCGCACGGCCGTATTTCGCGCGTGGTTGTCTTTGTTCCCAAGTGCTATGTTGGCGACATCACGTTTGATGTACTCAAGGACCTCGGCTACGGGATTTGTACACCAGATAAGTAGCTGGCGGCAGACTTCGTCATGGGAAGGAACAGTTCCGAAGCCTGGTACGCCTGTAAGTGACGCAATACTCTCTTGAGCGTACCGAACGACCTTTCCATGTGAGGCGACTCGGTCGAAGCGCGGGATGAAGAGGGCGCGGTTGTTTTTCCTCAGCGCGCCGTGCACGCGCAGGCCCAATAGCTTAGCGAGCTCCATGTAAGGCGCTTCGTGCCGAAATATTGTTGCGAGTTGCGTGTTTGGCCCGCGTGCTAATTTGACGATGAAGTGCTCATGCGCGCGTGCATCGGGAAGTGTATGGTCTAAGTAAAGCAATCCGTCATCGGCGCGTGTCAGGAGCAGCTTGGGCCACTCGCCTTGAATTCCGATTGAACCCGCTACCTGCACGCCGAACTGCGCGACGTACTCGATGAATTGCTCTCCGTGTGACGCAACTTCCTCCTCTGTGAAGCCGCGTGATGTACCTGCGTTCTTCGCTAGCCATTCCGCCGCTTCTTTGACGCGCAGATTGCCAACCGGGTTGCTGGCGCCAGCACGCAAAAGAGACCAGTCCGCATCAATTTCTGCAGTCGACGGCAGGCCGATGCAACGAAGCAGCTCCGAGCGGCCGGGCCCCTGTGGAAGCATATCGAGAAGGAAAGCGGGCCAGTGGCTCGTTTCGATGGACTCAAGACTGACAGGGTGTCGGCATGCGAATGCGTGAGCATCGCGTGCTCCTGTGTGGTCTACGGCCCAGTCGGCACAGTATTCCGTGTATGTATGGGCTTTCCATCCATTGTGTTCCTGCCCGAAGATGCTGGCGCGTCCGATGTCGCGCCATTCGTTATCGATAAACAGCTGAATGGTACATTCGGTCGCCATAGTGCTCCCCCTAGCTCCTGGACGCTTCAGGCGATATCGAAGGCGGGCGCAGACATGCTTCTTACCGCTACTGCTCCAAATTACAGGCCTTGGAGCTTCATACGAATCGCATGCTGTATCTCCAGCGTGCTAATGCCAAGCGAACCATCCGTCTTTATCAAATTACCTTTGTACGGTGAGGGCCAATATAGGTCGTCGTCGTCAATTGCAAACCACGACTGTGGCTCTCGGCGGCGTACATCTCTCAGGATTTGCACGCCACGCGGCGTATGCGCGAATTCGTCTTTTCTCATTTCGCGATGATGAAACGTCGCTCCGACGACCCGAGACTGTAGAGAAGCACTGAGTTGTTTTTTCGCGAAGTTGAAGCTGCGGACACGGACCCAACTTGTCGCCAAAACTATGGAAACGTCTGGATACGGTATGAGTAGATTTTCGAGAGTTGGCATCCACTCGAAGAGGGTCCGCCCAGGGGTACGCATGTAGATGCCGCGCTTCGGGTGCCAATAGACGGCATCATCGTGAAGCACTCCATCGAAATCTAAATACAGAACTTTCATTGCGGGCAGCTGAATAAAAAGTTGGTAGCGAGCTGGCTACTGTGACTAGTGCTCAAGGAACTTTGAAATCGATGACATGACGGCAGATAAATCGCCATCGGCTATTGCACCGTAACCATCAAGGTACAAACGCACGCGAAGAAAATCAGGACTGAGATGCCGGAGCCGCTTTAGCTCAAACGCGTTTTCTGGTTCGTATGTGAAACACTGAATTTCCCGAGAGACAATTTCGTTATGGACAAGGTATTCCAGCTCTGCCATAGCCAAGACCACTAAGTTGTAGGCGTAGTCTGGAGATTTGAACTTGGCGACAAGGGGCGAATTTTGCAGTTCGAGAACTCGTTCAGACCAAGACAGCGCGAAAGCTTCAATTTCCAGTTTTGCATCATCTGGCATCTCACGACGCTTCCATCGCGCTAGCATTTTCGCAATTTCCCGTAGTGCGGCAGTTTCCATGTTCTTCGGCAAAAGACTGCCAAAGTCTGTTTTTTTTAACAGGAAATTTATATCGGAGTCAGGCATGTACCTGCCTAAAGGATGAGTTTTAAAGGAATAGCGGCGCTTATTAACTATAGTTAATAGACTACCACAAACAAACGGGACAAGCTACGGCTGCTATGAGCAGCCATAAAAAACGAACAACAGCTCGAGAGAGAATCGCTCGCAACTTGCAGAGTCTTCGGCTTGAAAAAGGCCTGACGCAGGACCAAGTAGCTGCGACTTCAGGTATCTCTCAGACTTTCTTTTCTCAAGTGGAAACCGGAAAACGGAATGTGTCGGTCGACACACTGCAAAGTATTGCGGACGTCCTTGGTGTAGATATCGTCGACTTGCTCACGGACGTTTAGGCCGAGAAAAATTTAAAAAACCACTGCTATACGCACTGACTGGTGGTGCTGAATCTCGTGATTCATCAACCGTCGCCTCTTTAAGGAACAGTGCGTACGATGACAAAATATCTCGATATCTATGAACTCAGCGAAATACTTGGCAAAAGCCGGGCCACCATCCGAAAAGCATTGAAAAGTAACGCGAGAACGGTGCCGCCTCGGATGCACATTCATGGGACGAGAATGCTCAGGTGGCGAAAGTCCGACGTGGACGTTTGGCTGGAGGAGCAAATGGCTCTGGATAGCAATGGTTAGGTGTTATTCGAGAAGGAAGAATCTACTTTGCCTGCTCAACTAACCTCAGCAAAAAGCCGCGCCATTAAGAAAGTTAGACGCAATTGTTTTTTATCGTTGACTCTAACGGTTCCACCTGAAGGGGAGTGCAACAACGCACTCCCCTTTGTTGCTGAATTTCACCAATCAAAAAATCCCTTAATACTCAAACAGATATCAACTTATATCCGAAAATTATCAGTAACTATTCGCAGAAATATCAGGATTTATTTTGAATTGGCATTATCAATCAAAAAATCCCTTAATAATCAAATAGGTATCCGCTTGTATTCGAAAATTATCAGTAATTATTCGCATAAATATCGGGATTTATTTTGAATTAGCAGCCCCTGCACGCTGCTTCCTGCTCACTCGACTGTCACTGATTTCGCGAGATTGCGCGGCTTGTCCACATCGGTGCCGCGTGCGATCGCCGTGTGATATGCGAGCAGCTGCAGCGGCACTACGTGCAGGATCGGCGACAGCTTGCCGTAGTGCTCCGGCAGGCGGATGACATGCACGCCTTCGCTTGATGTGATGTGTGAGTCGGCATCCGCAAACACGTACAGCTGGCCTCCACGTGCGCGCACTTCCTGCATGTTGGACTTCAGTTTTTCGAGCAGCGTGTCGTTCGGTGCGACCGTCACGACCGGCATTTCCTGCGTCACCAGCGCCAGCGGGCCATGCTTGAGTTCACCGGCCGGATAGGCTTCGGCGTGGATGTAGGAGATCTCCTTCAGCTTCAGCGCGCCTTCCAGGGCGATCGGGTAGTGCAGGCCGCGGCCGAGGAACAGCGCATTTTCCTTGCGGGCGAATTCTTCCGACCAGGCGATGATTTGCGGTTCCAGCGCCAGCACGGCGGAGACCGCCAGCGGCAGGTGGCGCAGCGCTTTTAGCTGCTCGGCTTCCTGCTCGTCGCTTAAATGACCGCGTACCTGTGCCAGCGACAGCGCCAGCAGGAACAGCGCGACCAGCTGCGTGGTGAAGGCTTTGGTGGACGCAACGCCCACCTCAACGCCGGCGCGAGTAATGTAGGACAGCATGCATTCGCGCACCATGGCGCTGGTGGAGACGTTGCAGATGGTCAGTGTGTTCACCATGTCCATCGAGCGCGCATGCTTCAGCGCAGCCAGCGTGTCGGCGGTTTCGCCGCTCTGCGAAATGGTGACCACCAGCGCGTTCGGGTTCGGCACGCTGTCACGGTAGCGATATTCGCTGGCGATTTCGACGTTGACCGGAATGTGCGCGATCGATTCGATCCAGTACTTCGCAGTGAGGCCGGCGTAGTAGCTGGTGCCGCAGGCAAGGATCAGCACCGAATCGATCTTCTTGAAGACGTTGTAGGCTTTGTCGCCGAACAGTTCCGGCATGATCGCGGTGACACCTTCCAGCGTGTCGCCGATGGCGCGCGGCTGCTCGAAGATTTCCTTCTGCATGTAGTGACGATACGGGCCCAGCTCGGCGGCGCCGCTGTGCGCATGCACCGTGCGCACTTCGCGCTCTACGGGTTTGCCGTTCGCATCGACGATCCAGTAACGCTGGAGCTGCAGGTCGACCACGTCGCCTTCTTCCAGGTAGATGATCTGGTCGGTGGTGCCCGCCAGCGCCATCGCGTCCGATGCGAGGAAGTTCTCGCCCTTGCCGACGCCGACGATCAGCGGCGAGCCCTGGCGCGCGCCGACCACGCGATGCGGCTCGTCGCGGCTGAACACGGCAATGGCATACGCGCCGTGCAGGCGCTTGACCGCTTGCTGCACTGTCTCGAACAGGTCGCCGGTGTACATGTGGTCGATCAGGTGCGCGATCACCTCGGTGTCGGTCTGGCTTTCGAACACATAACCCGCAGCCTGCAGCTCGGCGCGCAGCTGATCATGGTTTTCGATGATGCCGTTGTGGACCAGTGCGATGCGCTCGCGCGAGAAATGCGGGTGGGCGTTGTGCGAAGCCGGCGCGCCATGTGTCGCCCAGCGGGTGTGTGCGATACCGGTGAAGCCCGACAGGCCGGTTTTTTCCACCTGCGATTCCAGCTCGGCGACACGGGACGTGCTGCGCGCGCGCTGCAGGCGGCCATCGATATGCAGCGCGATGCCGCAAGAGTCATAGCCGCGGTATTCGAGCCGTTTCAGGCCTTGCAACAGGATGGGGGTGATGTTGCGTTGCGCGACTGCGCCGACGATGCCACACATGGGAGCTCCTTGAATTCGTTGATTCTCATTAACAGGAGGCTCTATCGTAGAAGAGCGGCGGTGAAATAAGTTTGCGTAATTTCAGGAAATTTGAATTTATATTTCTCTCGTAGAAATCAATGAAATATAATTTCAAAACAATCGCAAAATATCTATTATATTTCTTATGTCCGAATCCAACCTTCAACTGGATGAGCTCGACCGGCGCATACTCAACGCCCTGCAAACGGACGCGTCGCAAACTAACAACGAGTTGGCCGCAAACGTGCATGCTTCGCCGCCGACCTGCCTGCGCCGCGTCAAACGCCTGATCGACGCAGGCGTCATTCAACGGCAGGTGGCGATTGTCGCACCCGAGAAGGTGGGGGCGTCCCTGACCGCGATCGTGGAAATTACGCTGGACCACCAGGCAGCGGAGCGCATGGATGAATTCGAGACGTTGGTGGCCAATGAACCCGCCGTGCTGCAGAGTTACCGCGTGTCGCCCGGGCCGGATTTTGTGCTGGTGGTGCAGGTGGCCGATATGCCCGCCTATCACGCGCTGGCACACCGGTTGTTCGCATCGCATGCGAATGTGCGTAATGTGCGCAGCTTCTTCTCCATCCATCGCAGCAAGTTCGAGACGCGCATCGCGCTCTAACAGGCTGTTGAAAAACTACTGCGCAAGCCGACCTCGGGGATTGCGGTGCTCTGCGTACTCTCGTACGCGTGCGCCCCTCATCCTCGATCTCGGCCCGCTCGCTACGTTTTTCAACAGCCTGCCAAACTTGCTGGGGGACGGTTTTCTATAGGCTTACTTTTTGATCTTCACCGGACGAGTCCAGCCCTCGATCGTCAATTGCTTGGCGCGCGATACCGTCAGCTTGCCTTCCGGTGCATCCTTGGTCAGCGTCGTGCCGGCGCCGAGCGTCGCACCCTTGCCTACGCGAACCGGCGCCACGAGTT